>JGI24516J20058_1000024_pt1 | contig 85195 bp, 70 predicted proteins | sample LinPmetageLP39_FD_20058 | JGI IMG/M metagenome (IMG submission 20058) | reverse complement strand
TCTGGTCGCACAAGAACCGCCTGTGGTTCATCAAGGCCGAAAGCCTCGACGCCTATTACCTGCCGGTGGATTCCATCGGCGGCGAGGCGGCGGTGTTTCCGATGGGCGCGGTGTTCAATCGCGGCGGCTCGCTGCTGTTCGGCGCATCGTGGTCAATCGAGGCCGGCGATGGTCTGGCCGCGAAGTGCATCATGGTCACGACAGAGGGCGAGGTCGCCGTTTACAATGGCGACGACCCGACTGACGCGGCGAACTGGCAAATTGTCGGCGTCTATCGCGTTGGTCGCCCGCTCGGGAAGAGCGCCCACATTCGAGCCGGCGGCGATTTGGTCATTGCGACCGATGTTGGCTTCGTTCCGCTCTCGCAGGCCATCCAGCGCGACTATGCGGCGCTTTCCCCGGCTGCCGTATCCTTCCCGATCGAAACGGCATGGAATGACGCTGTCGCACGTCGCTCGGGCGCTGAGTGGAAGTGCGAGGTGTGGCCGACGAACCAGATGGTCGTGGTCGCCCCGCCAACCGTCGCCGAGACATCCGCAGAGGTCTACGTCGCCAATTCCCGAACCGGCGCATGGGCAAAATACACGGGATGGGATGCGACCTGCCTTGAGGTCTTCAAGGAGCGCATGTTCTTCGGCTCGCAGGATGGCCGCGTGGTCGAGGCCAACATCACCGGCCTTGACGAGGGTGCGGCCTATACCGCCCGCTACCTGCCGCTGTTCGATGACCTGAAATCGCCGGGGTCGCTCAAGATCGCCGATCTGGCCCGCGCCACCATCCGTTCGTCCATCCCGGTTCGCGATCAGGTTTCGGTCCAGTTCGACTATCTGACGCAACTGCCGACGCCGCCGGATGCCACGCTGGTCCTGTCGTCCTCGACATGGGGCGATGCGACATGGGGCGAGAGCGTCTGGGGCGAGACCACCACACCGACCACGCAGGAATCCTGGCGGTCGGTCGGCGGGTCCGGCTACACCATGGCGCCGGCTGTGCAGGTCACGAGTGGCGCCAATGTCCCGCTGGATGCCGAGATCGTCCGCGTCGATGTCACCTTCTCCACGGCGGATATCGTCACATGACGCCGCTGTTCGGGCATAGCGCGGCGGTCTCCCGTTTCGTTGCGGATCTCATTCCGGGGCTCGAACGGGGATTTGGCGAGAACCAGTCGATCGGCGTCATCGACAAGGACGGCCAGCTCGTGGCGGGCTTCGTCTACCACAATTGGGAGCCGGAGACCGGCATCATCGAGGTCTCTGGCGCGTCCACGACGCCGCGCTGGATGAACCGCCGCGTCTATCAGGTGATCTACGACTATCCGTTCATCACCTGCGGCTGCCAGATGATCATCCAGCGCAATTCCGTGAAGAACGAGCGCGTCAATCAGGTGCTGCGGCGCTGGGGATACAACGAGATCTACGTCCCCCGCATGAAGGGGCGCGACGAGGACGGCATCGTCTTCACCTTCACCGACGACCAGTGGGCCGCGCACCCCAAGAACCTCCGCAATCTCGCCACGCTCGAAGAGGCAGCTTAACATGGGTAAGCCAAAGGCCCCGAAGGCCCCCGATCCGCGCGAGACCAGCTCCGCGCAGACCGGGACGAACATCGGCACGGCGATCTCGAACGCCTTCATGGGCAACGTCGATCAGGTCACGCCCGATGGCACCCTGAACTACGACCAGACCGGCACCTATAAATACACCGACCCCTATACCGGCCAGTCCTACGACATCCCGAAGTTCACGGCCACGCAGACGCTATCGCCGCAGCAGCAGGCGACGAACGACCAGAACCAGCAGGCACAGTTCAACCTTGCGTCTATTGGCAACAACCAGTCGGCGTTTCTCAACGACTATCTGAGCAAGCCCGTCGATCTCAACAACGAGGCGACCGAGGCGCGGCTGTTCGAGCTGGGCTCCAAGCGGCTCGATCCGCGTTTTGCGCGCGAGGACGAGGCCCTGCGGACCCGCCTTGCCAATCAGGGCATCCAGGAGGGATCGGCGGCCTATGACGCGGCCTATCGCAATTTCAGCGAGGGCAAAAACGATGCCATCAACCAGCTTCTCCTGACGGGACGCGGGCAGGCGACGCAGGAGGCGCTGACGGAGCGAAACCAGCCGATCAACGAAATCTCCGCGCTCCTGTCCGGTTCGCAGGTGTCTCAGCCGAGCTTCGTCAATGCGCAGATGCCGCAGATCCCGACGACCGACAACGCCGGGCTGATCCAGCAGGGCTTCCAGAATGAGATGGGCGCCTACCAGCAGAAGAACGCGCAGCGGCAGTCGCTCCTGGGCGGCATGTTCGGCCTGGGCAGCTCGCTCATCATGGCATCCGATCGACGCCTCAAGACCGACATCAAGAAGGTCGGCGAGGTCGATGGCGAGAAGGTCTACCGCTATCGCTACAAGGCCGGCGGCCCGATGCGCCTCGGCGTGATGGCGCAGGACATCGAGAAGAAGCAGCCCGAGGCCGTCCTGACAATGGCCGATGGTCACAAGGCGGTCGATTACGGCAAGGTCTTCGGTCTGGGAGCGGCGTAAATGGCAGTTCCGTCCTTCATCTTCGGCGGGGATACGAATATCTCCTACGAGGATTTGCAGCGTCGTCGGAAGATCGCCGAGGCCATTGCCGGGCGTAGCCTGTCCGCGCCGCAGAACGTCGGCGAGGGGCTGGCGGCTGTCGGCAACGCGCTGGCCTACCGCTTCGAGAACTCGCGCCTGAACAAGGCCGAGGCGAGCGGCAAGGAGAAAGCGTCCAGTCTGTTCGGCAGCATCATGGGCGGCATGGGTGGCGGCGCTGGCGCTGGCGGCGAAGCGGCGGCAACCATCGCGCCTTCGGCCCAGACCGCAGGTTCCGGCTTCGATACGCTCCCGGCCAGTGCTCAGGGCCTGCGTGGCGGCATCGAGGAAACGGCGTCAGCCCTTGGCATCGATCCAGTCGACCTTGCAACGGCTATCTCCTACGAGACCGGCGGCACGTTCGACCCGACCAAGAAAGGCCCGACGACTCAGTGGGGCCAGCACCGCGGGCTGATCCAGTTCGGCGAGCCGCAGGCGCAAAAGTACGGTGTCAACTGGGGTGACCCGGTGGGCTCTCAGCTTGGCGCAAACGGTGCCGTAGCGAACTATCTTCGCGATACGGGCGTCAAGCCCGGCATGGGTCTCCTCGACGTGTACAGCGCCATCAATGCCGGCGGCGTCGGCCGATATGACCGCAGCGATGCGAACAATGGCGGCGCACCCGGAAGCGTCCGCGACAAGGTCGAACAGCAGATGGCCGGCCATCGTGCGAAGGCCATGGCGCTGTTCGGCGGCGCAGGGCAGGGCGGGGCAACCGAAGCGGTCAATGCCATGGCGCAGCCTCAGCAGGTCGCATCCGCCGATCCGTCCTTCATGCCAGCAGCACAGGCACAAGACCCACGCGCGCTGGTGGCTCAGGCGATGCCACAGCAGGCCGCACAGCAGCAGGACGCTTGGCAGGGTATGCGTGAGCCCACCGCACAGCCGCAGCCCGTCCAGCGCGTCGCACAGGCCATGCCGCAGCAGGGTGGCGGTGGACCGGACCCGCGTCTCATCCAGGCACTGTCCGACCCGTATATGTCGGACGGCCAGCGGCAGGTTCTCGGCGCGCTTCTCAAGCAGCAGATGTCGGCCAATCAGCCCATGTCTCCGCTGGAGCAGGTGCAGATGCGCAAGCTCCAGATCGAGACCGAGCTGTTGCAGAACCCGCGCATGGACCCGGCGGACGCAGCGCGTCTGGAGTTCGACCGCGAGAAGCTGGACCGCGAAGAGCAGAAGCTGACCAACGTGCCGGCGGGAACGACGGTGTTCGATCCGAAGACTCGGCAGCCGGTGTATACGGCGCCGACCAAGCCGGACACGCTGTCGCCGGAAGCGCTGTCGCAGCAGATGGAACTGCGAGCGGCCGGAAAGGCAGAGACCAATATCAACGTCGGCGAGGGCAACAAGTTCTACGAGACGCTCGATGCAGGCAATGCCAAGATCTTCAGCGGCCTCTCGGAAGCTGGCGTGACGGGACAGTCGAAGCTGGCCCAGATCGATCGCCTCGAAGGCTTGCTGAACAGTGCCCCGCAGGGGGCCGCCGCAGTGCTGAAGCAGGCCGCTGGCGAATACGGCATCAACACCGAGGGCCTGAGCGATATCCAGGCGGCGCAGGCGCTCATCAACGAACTTGTCCCGCAGCAGCGTCAGCCGGGTTCCGGCCCGATGTCCGACGCCGATCTTGCCTTGTTCAAGCAGTCGCTGCCGCGTCTCGTCAACCAGCCGGGCGGCAACAAGCAGATCCTCGACACCATGCGGGGCATCACGCAGTACCAGATCGAGATGGGCCAGATCGCCGACGCAGTCGCAGACCGCGCAATGACGCCCGCACAGGCGCGTGAAGCAATCCGCAGCCTGCCGAACCCGCTGGCTCAGTTGCGAGGGCAGGGCGGCGGCTCTGGTCAGCCACAGGCCGCACCGGAACCCGGCAACTATCGCTGGAACCCTGAGACGAACCAGGTGGAGCCGATGTAATGGCGGAAATCCGAATCACCGGGCCAGATGGATCGACATTCTCGTTCCCGGCAGGAACGCCCGGCGATGTGATTTCCAGCGCAATGCAGGGCCACTACGGCAGCGCAACCCAGCCGAAGCTCGACAGTGCGCAGATGCAGGGGCTGGCGCGAGGTCGGGCCAATGCAGAGGCCGGCATTCAGCCTGAGCTTCCCGCGGGCACTCCGACGCCCGATCAGGATATGGCCCGCATTCGTCGCACACAGAGCGGCGCGACGGGCACTGTTGGTGACGTGGCCGGCCAGTTCATTGGCGGGCTGCCGTTTGTCGGCGAATATGCGGACGAGGCCATCGGCGCCATTAATGGCCCCGAAGCGCGCGACATGATGCGTGCGGACCAGTCGACGTTCGAGCAGGACAACCCTGGCACGTCCATGGCACTGCGCACTGCTGGTGGCATTGCGGGAACGGTGCCGATGGCAGCCGCAGCGGCTCCGTTGGCCGCCGGCATGGTCCCGGCATCGCTCGGCGGGCAGGTTCTGGCAGGCGGCGCGACGGGCCTTGTCGGCGGTGGCATCGAGGGTGTGGTCTCGGGTTATGGCAGCGGCACGGATGCCGAAAGCCGGATGGCGAATGCCAAGAGCCGCGGTCAACTAGGCGCTCTTATCGGCGCTGGGGCAGGGGTGGCGATGCCTGTTGTTGCCGCGGGCGCCAAACCGGTCATCAACAAGATTGCCGATGCCCTCACGTCCAGTCGTCGCGCTGCCGAGGTCGGGCTTTCCAAGCCGTCAGCATCCATCCTCGCCCGTGGCCTCGATGCCGATGGCTCTTTCGGCGGCTCTGGCGCAGCCAACATTGCCCGCGCCGGTCCCGATGGTATGCTGGCCGATGCGGGGCCGAACGCGCGGACGCTGCTCGACACAGCCATCCAGCGCAGCGGCCCGGCCGGGGTGCAGGCACAGCGGGCAATCGAACAGCGGGCGTCTGGAGCAGGCGTTGCCATCAGGGACACGATGGATGCCACTCTCGGCGCCCCGCAGGGTATTGGGGCATCCGCGCGCGGCATTGCGGCGAACGCCCGTCCCGCGCTTCGTGAGGCTTATGATCGCGCCTACAATCTGCCGATTGACTACGCATCGGATGCCGGACGGAACATCGAGGCCACGCTGAAGCGCGTTCCCAGCCGCATCATGAAGCAGGCCGTCGACACCGCCAACGAGGCAATGCAGGTCGCCGGCACGACGAACAAGCAGATCCTGGCCGACATCGCCGACGATGGCACGGTGGTTTTCCGTGAGATGCCGAACGTCCAGCAGCTCGACGAGATCAAGAAGGCGCTCGGCGAGATCGGGGCGAACGAGGTGGACCAGTTCGGCCGCCCGACCGCAGCCGGGGTGCGGGCCAAGATGCTCGCACGTGATGTCAAGAATGCCACCAGCGACGCGGTCCCTGAATATGCCGCAGCGGTCAAGCTCGGCGGCGACAAGATCGCAGAGGATCAGGCGCTCGACCTCGGTCGCAAGATCCTGCGCCCGAACACCACGCGCGAACAGGTTCTCGACGCGGTGGCGGATGCGTCAGAGGCAGAGCGTGCGGCGCTTGCTCAGGGCCTTCGGTACGACATCGAAGAGAAGATGGCGAACGTGTCCCGCGCCGTCACAGACGGCAACATGGACGCGCGCGAAGCCGTGAAGGCTATCAAGGACTTCTCCAGCCGTGCCAGCCGGGAGAAGATCGAAGCGGCGATCGGTGCAGAAAAGGCCAAGACGCTCTTTGCCGATCTAGACCGCGCCACGATGGCGCTGGATCTTCGGGCTGGCGTGCAGCAGAACTCCAAGACGTTCGCCCGTCTCTCGATGGACGACACGATCACTGCACAGCAGGATGGTGGAGCTGTCGGCGCGCTTCTCGAAGGCAAGCCCATCGGTGCCACTCAGCGCATCGCTCAGGCGCTGTCAGGCCGCACGCCAGAGGCCAAGACGGCGATGGCCGACAAGACCTATCAGGAGATCGTGCAGGCGCTCACGACCCGTCGCGGAGCCGATGCACAGCGCGTGCTTTCAGACCTTCAGTATATCGGTGGTCGATCCGCTCGAAATGAGGAGATTGCGCGCGCTCTGTCTCGTGGAGGGTCGCTCGCTCTCGGGCTACCTGCTTATCAAACAGGAACGCAAGCGATGCGAGCGCGGCAGTAGCCCCGACGCATCCTAGCATGAAGGCCGCGCCACCGTAGGCGGCGTAGATCGCCATTGCGCCGCTGTAGAAGACCCAGGCCGTAACGGCCCAGGCGGCGAAATAGACGACATACAGGATTGCTCGCATAGCCGGGCACTCTTCCACAATCCCGACAGTCCAGCAAGGCGCTTCCTCGCGAGGCGCCTTTTTCTATGGAGGCGATATGCCACGCGACTCGAACGGTGCCTACACGCTTCCGACCGGCTACCGGGCGGTAACTGGCCAGAAGGTGCTTGCCAGCCAGCACAACCCGCCGCTGGAGGATCTGGCGTCCGCCATCACCGGTTCGCTCGCGCGCAATGGCACATCGCAGATGCTCGCCGACTTTCCGATGGGCGGCTTCAAAATAACGGGCATGGCTGCCGGGACGCTCGCAACCGACGCCGTCACCAAAGGCCAACTCGATGCGCTGATCCCGGTCGGCACGATATGGGACCATGCAGGCACGGCGGCGCCGGATGGATGGCTCCTTTGCTACGGCCAGACGGTCTCCCGCTCCACCTATGCCAACCTGTTTTCGACCATAGGCACGAAATTCGGTGCCGGCGATGGGGCTACGACCTTTGTTATCCCAGATCTTCGGGGCCGCGTTGTAGCCGGCGGCGATGCCATGGGCGGCACGGCGGCCGGTCGGATGACCGCTGCGACGATGACCGGGGCAGGAACGTCCGGCGGCGTTGGCGGTGTCGAGACGGTGGCGATCAGCCAAGCGCAGTTGCCCAGCTACACGCTGTCCGGCGGTTCGGCGTCGAGCCACACCCACACATACCTGCGCTTTTCCGGCCTGACCTCTGCGCAATCCGGCTCGGGCGTCACCGGCCTTTGGGCTGGGCAAGCAGACGTGGCGACCAGCGGCGCTGTCGTCTCCGGCATCACCATCCCCTCCGGCGGTAGCGGAGCGGCGCACAGCAACGTGCAGCCGACGATGGCCCTCAACAAAATCATCAAGGTCTGATCGTTATGGCGAATATCCGCATCACGTCGCTTCCTAGCGAAGCAACCCCGTCCGCGACAGACGTGGTGGCGATCGACGGCACCACTACTCGCAAGGCAACGCTGTCGGCCATCGCCGCAGCAGGGCGCCCATTCGCGTCGCAGATCGAGGCCGAGGCGGGCACTTCGGCGACTGTCGCCATGAATCCGCTGACGACCAAGCAGGCGATCGCTGCCATTGGTGCAACGCTCTACGCCTCCGTGGCCCAAGGTGCGCTGGCGAATTCTGCGGTCCAGCCGGGCGATCTCGCCACTGTCGCGACCACCGGGGCCTATTCGGACCTCAGCGGAACGCCGACGCTCGGGACGGCAGCGGCAACGGCATCAAGTGACTATGCGCCCGCCGCGGCAGCACTCCCGATTGCCGGCAATGCCGGGCAGGTTCTGGTCAAGTCCAGCTCCACAAACTACGACGTGGCGTGGTCGGCCACTGCCTCGGGCTCCGGCGACATGCTGTCCAGCGCCTACGATCCGCAAGGGATCGGAACCGATGCATTTGACCGCGCCAATCATACAGGCATCGACGATCACGCCCCATACTTCTCGGTCTACGCCTTCAGCGCGACGGGCGATGGGTCAACGGACGACCGTACGGCCTTGTTCAATGCCAATGCAGCGGCCGCGGCGGCCGGTGCCGGTCTTCTGATCGAACCGGGCACTTTCCTAATCAGTTCGGCGCTGACACTCACGGTGCCGGTCAAGTTTGCAGGAGGTAAGCTGAAGCCCGCGAGCGGCATATCCATTCTCATCACGTCAGAAATCATCTCCAGGGCGACGCAGATCTTTGACACAAGTCTGGGCGGAACCATCACCGGGTCGCCACGCCTCCCGGACGGCTCTGCGTGGGCCGAATGGTGGGGCGCCAATCCGGTCGGTGATTGCACCACGGGCATTCTGGCTGCCTTGGCCTTCCTCAAGCAGCGGGCAATATCCGGTTCGACTGGTGGCATCCTCCAGTTCGAACAGGGTGACTATGGCCTGTCGTCATCCGCTACAATCGACTTCCGTGCCTGCAAGCTGCGCGGGCGCGGGTATTGGCTGTCACGCATCTACGGTAACGGCTCGATCACGATGTTCGACGTGGTCGGCAATATCGACGGATCGAAAGCCTCTTACGGCTTCGAGATGACCGGTCTTCGCCTGAGTGGCGACAACAGCAACAGCCAGCCGGCAGCCGGGACAATCCTCAAGCTGTCCTACGTCCAGCAACACATCATCGCCGACAACCATTTCGACAATATCTACCGGGCGATCCACTGCTTTTCCTGCGAAGGGCCGATGGTCCATGCCATCCGCGGGAACTCGTTCATCGCGTCGAACAGCACGCCTGCAATAGCGGGCAGCTTCCTGCTGTACCTCCAGGGCGTCGCGGACACGGATCCGGCAGTTACTACGGGCCTCTGCCACACCTACCATGTCACCGACAACCGCGGCGGCGGCGTCGGCATCCAGAATGGGTTTGTTCTGGATGGCTTCGATCAGGTCCACATGACGGCAAACCACGTCTGGGGATGTGAGCAGGCTTGTCTGTCAATCACGTCGAATGGCCAGGACGGATACAACTTCTTCTCGAACGGCGATACCTGGGAAGCCATCAACGGCGGCGCGTCCTACGCCGTGTCGATCGTATCCAGCCAAGCGAGCAACCTGAACACGCTGCACTTCTCGGGCGGGCAGGCTCTCAACGGGTCCAACGCTTGCGTCTATATCAGCGGGACGGCGCCAAACAACGTCAAGTTTGACAGCTACGACTTCCGTCAGTTGGTCGGCAATGGCATTCTGGTTGAGGGCGGTGAGGACATCATGTTCACGGACTGCTCCGCCATTGACATCAATATTAACGCCGATGGGAACAATCACTACTACATGATCATCGGCAACGGTGGCACCGGGCCGAACGGGATCATCGTAGACAATTTCGTATGCCGGAAGAACGATTTCGCCTCCGATGGTACGGCTGGCATTGACGTTCGTGCTGGCACTGACGTTCAAATCGGCGGCGGTCGGCTTCGCAATGTCGCAACAGGCGTGCAGATGGCTGCTGCAATGCGGGACGAGGTGACAGTCGGCCTCATGGATGTCGGCTTGCGGATGCCGACTGTGGCATCCGCAACGACCGTCGTTCTTCCGCTAGGCTGTGAAATGTTCCATATTTCGGGCACGACAACCGTGGGCAACATCGCCGTGCAGAGTATGCACCGCGACCGAACTGTGAGCCTGCGTTTAGACAGCGGCCTGACGGTTCAGCATTCCGGTGGCGGCAATCTCCGTCTTAACGGGGCTGCGAATTTCGTAGCCGCCGCCGGGAGTTGGATTCATTTCCGCTGCGATGTCGACAACGATCTCTGGATTGAGACCGGACGAACGGCGGCGTGACCTGCATCAGCCTCTGCTGAATAGCCTGCGGCGCAGCGGCTCCGCAGGCTTTTGAGCCTGCTCTGGTATTGCCCTCTCAAGAGCCTTGATCGATTGCCCTGTGTCGTAGATCTGCTTCGACGCTTCCTGCCCCTGCTGGTAAACGCGGTTCCAGAGCGTGCCGAGACCAGCTTCTACCTGTGTAGCGATCAGATGGTTGCCGGTGGCGATCTGGTCGAGCCGCCGGATGATCATCTCTTCCGTCGTGACCTCGCGCGGCGTGCCAAAGCGGGCGACTGGAACCACTGTCGGCTGATCGCTGATGACTGGCATGTCAGGAAGTTCCTGACCGGGCAGGGCGAAAGCAGGGTGCTCGGAAGAAGCGAAGCGCTTGGCCGATGTCAGGTACGGCTCGACGTTCTCTCCGCGATAATGCTTCTGGACTGCCATCCGGTCAGAGGTCGAGTTCTCGCCCTTCTCTGCTATGCAGTAGGTCGACCCGTATCCCTGCACCCGCACGTATGAGGCCTCGGCGATCTCGCCATGGGGTGTCTCCGCTGTCGGGCGGCAGTGGTACAGGTCCACGCATCCGCCAAGCTCGGGATCACCGAAAGGCATATCGCAGCGCGAAGCATAGACCTTGGCGTCGGCGAATTCGTTCACCAGGCAATAGTCCATGATCCAGTCGGGCGTGATCTTCACATAGGCCGATGGGAAGCCGTTCGACCACGCATAGATGAACATGCGACCGCCCGGCTTGAGCATCTTCGTCATGTTGCGGACCATCGAGAGCGGGTCGAACACGTTGTCGAGCGAACCGCCGTCGATGATGAAATCGAACCGGCCGATCAGCTCTTCCGGCACCTCGCCGCAGACGTCGAAGATGAAGTCGGCGCCTTCATACGGGCTGATGTCCGCGACGTAGTATTTTGCATCGGTGAAGGACTGGAACAGCGAACTGTCCAGGATGGTCTCCTGGCCGTTGTGGTTGTGGGTGTTCAGCGTGTCCACCTCGAAGCTGGTCGTCCTGCGCTTCACCCCATAGCGGTCCAGCATATCGCGAACCTCTTCGGCATTCGGCGCGATGTGCTGTCGCCCGACCGCAAGCACTTCGCCCTTGATCGGCTTGTGCGCGTGCTCGTGGATCAGCAGCTCGACCTCGATATGTCCCATACCCATTCTGCACGTCCCTCCGGTTTTGGCAGTACGTCTTACCGTAGCGACAACATCCGCTGATCCCCAAGCAAAATCTTCCACAACCCGGAGAACCACCATGGCTGCCGAAACGCTTTCGGTCGCGCTCTCGCTGATGTTCGGCCATGAGGGCGGCTACTCCAATCACCCACGCGATCCGGGTGGACCAACTCGATACGGCGTCACTCTCGCCACGTTGCGCGCCCATCGTCGCCGCGCAACGACTGCCGACGACGTGAAGGCGCTGACGCTTTCCGAAGCCGAGCAGATCTACCGCAAGAACTACTGGCATCAGGCCGGCGCCGACCGCCTCGCTGTCGGCCTGGACTATGCAGTGTTCGACTTCTCGGTGAACTCCGGTCCGTCGCGAGCGGTCAAGGAATTGCAGCGCATCGTCGGCGTGGCGATGGACGGCATCATCGGCGACAAGACGCTGGCGGCGGTCCACTCGTACAAGGGCGGCACCAGCGCCCTGATCAATGCCTACTGCGACCGCCGGCTGGCCTTCATGCGCTCTCTCAAGACTTGGGGCACGTTCGGCAAGGGCTGGTCGCGCCGCGTCGCCGAGGTCCGCGCCGCCGCGCTCAAGATGACAGCCGGCGCGAAGCCGGGGGCCAACCCCGGCCTGACGCCGACCGAGACTGCCAAGGCGCCGCAGTCCGACAAGGCCGTCACCGACATCCTCAAGAAGCCGGAAGCCTGGGGTCCGATCGGTGGCGTCCTGTCGGGCTTTGCGGCCATCGCCAGCGGCACCGGCCCGATCCAGTGGGCTCTCGCCTTCCTGATGGTCGTGGCCGTCCTGGTGGGCGTCTACTTCGTCGTCAAGCGCGTTCGGAGCGAGTGATGTTCGGCTTCCTCACTCCGCGCGTGCTGTTCATTGGCGCTCTCGTCGCCGCCGGCCTGTTCGTCTTCGGCTATGCCATGTGGACGGCGAAGCAGTCCGGCGAACTCGGCGCGACCCTCGAAACCATCCGACAAAATCAGGAGGCCGGCAATGCTGGTGAAACCGCTCGTCTTGACCGCGCTGCTTGTGTCGCTCGGGGGCTGCGTTGGGACTTCGAACGTGGCCTCTGTGTCAGCGTCGACTGATCTGCGCCGTGCGCTCGGGACGGCCCTTCCCGGTTCGCGTGGTGCGACTCCAGCGGATCAAACGGCGATCGACGACACGGTAGCCGGCGGCTGCGCCATCGGGCTCTACAGGCCCCAGGAATGCGCGCGGCACAACTCCGTGCAGCGATAAGCGGCCCGCCGTTGGGATTGCGCCCCAGCGACGAGCCTGACCGAAACCCTAATGAGAGGGCGCCGGCTGCGTTCAGCATCAAGCCCGGTGGTTGACGAATGATGAACAGCAAACACTGTGACGGCCGGCTTGACGGAAGCGTGTGATAGGATGCCAGATGTGGAATCCCGCGTCGCCCGCGTCGAGGGCTCGATCTCCGATATGACTCGTCGGATCGATACGCTCCAATCCGCCCATGAAGCCTTGAAGGAGCTTAGCCGTCAGGAACGGGGCTTCATGCAGGATATTCGGGCGCAGGAGCGCGAGCATCTGGACGAGAAGTTCAGCGGCATCAATCGCCAGTTCCATGCCATCGAGAAGCGGCTGGAATCGTTGCAAGGCGTCGTCAACCGTGTGGGCTGGGCCATCGCCGGGTCGCTCCTGGCCGGCGTCGTGACCTTCGCGTTCAAAGGCGGTCTCGTCCTGCCGGCCTAGCCGTCACTCACTGCCGATATACCCAGCCCGTCGTGCTCTTGATTGAGCGCGGCGGGTTTCGTTGCGTTCGCCCTATCCCGCTTTGTCCAATCCTCGGCCAGAGAAAAGCGTCCCGTTTGAAACGACGAGGCCGCTCGGGTCGACGTAAACTTCGCCAGCCTCGCAGAGTTCGTCGTTCACCGTTATCGTTCTCGGGCCTTGGATATTCACGTCCTGCGCGACCAACCATGCGCTGATGGCACGTGCAACTTCATCGCCGGACAGTTCGATCGTTACGCCGGGCCCGTACTCTGTCGTCCCGTCACCGTATCGAATGTGCATTCTCTCGCCCTCTCTATCCATTCCCAGACTGCGGGGTGGGGTCAAGCTATCGCCCCGCCGTCCTCTGGATAGGCGAGGCCGATCTTACCCGGCTCCCTGATGAGCTTGTGTCTCATGCTGGGATTGTTGACACGATTACCCCGAAGGCCCTCGAACAGGCTCAGGTAGCGGAACGGTATCGTGGCCGTTCGCCCGCAAGACTGGCTGATAACCGCCTTATCGCCGATGATCGCGCGAATGGGGCCGGTGTACGCGCTTATGCCTGTCTCTCGCCACAGCCGCGTGTCGATGTTGACCAGATCGCCGACCATCATCGGGCTCACGAATAGCTGCCGGACGGGCATAAGAAATTCGGCTTTTGCCACGAACGGGGCGGCGATGAGCCCGCTGAGAAAACCACGCCTTGTAATGCTCATTGGCCGGCTCCTTTGATTGGAATTCTACAACTAAACCATTGATGTCGCTAGTGCGATTTGCGCTTCGTTTGGGAGGAAAACCGCAGGGAACTCGGGCCGCGGTGCGGTATCATAATCCGCTGCTCAGAACTTGGCGCCCGCTCTCAGTCAGACCGTAGTGATCCGATCCGACAGACGACGCTTGCTTATGCACCAGCCCCAATTCCTTGAGCTTGGTGAACGTGCCGCGACGGATCTTCACATAGGTGTCGAGAGTCCCAACTGGTGCGACCACGTCCCCAGCCCAGCTTCCGACTGTGAACCGCTCATATGATAGTGCCTCGCGCTGTGCCTTGGTGAGCTTCATCGTGCTGCCCTTTCGATCCATTGCCATCCGTCGTATTTGTCGCCGCGCGTTTTCATGTGCGTGTACCGCTTCAGGCTCGCCCATGACCGATGACCGGACACAGCCGCTGCGTGCGGAATGCTGGATCCCATCTCGAACAGCCGGCTGACGCCTTCGTGCCGCAGGTCGTGGAACCGCAAGTCGTGGATCCCGAGCACCTGACAGGCGCGCGTGAAAGCCGCGCCGATCGCATCCGTCGTGTAGGGGAAGATCCGCGGATCCGTTCGCGGCATGGACAGTACGACACGCATTGCCGGATCCGGTACGTCACAGCGCGTGTCGTTCCCGATCTTCTGGCCGGGGTGCTTCATGTCGCGCACGACGACGGTGGAATGTTCCTCGTCGAGATCGGCCCATGCGATACGAGTGATTTCTTCCTGCCGGCGGGTGGAAAACAGGGCGAAGACCACGACCTTGACCATCGGCACCACGGCGCGGCCGCGCGCATCTCGTTCCTCGAAGAACGTCAGGATCAGCTCCAGTTCCTCCAGCGTTGGGCGACGGTCGCGCTGCTGGCTGGCAGAGATCAGCCCTTGATGCCGCATCGCGCCCTGCGCCTTCTTCATCTCGCGCTCGTCTAGAGGCCAGTCCCAGGATGACATCGCCACGTTGAAAACCGCCGAGAGGTGGGAGACATAGTTGCCGACCGTCTGCGGCTGGCTTTCCTCGCCACGGCGGCGCGCGAACGCCACAAGGTCAGGGCTCCGAATGTCCCGGCATTTCATGTCGGCGAGTGGATCCGCCTTGATGGATCGCAGCACCTGCGCCTTCGTCCGTCCGATCTCCTTTCGCGACTCCGCGATGTATCGGTCTATGGCGTCGGCCAGCGTCGGCGTGCCTGCCTTGGCCGCATTGAGCGCGCCGGGCCGCTTCAACTCTCCCTCGCGTCTTTCCAGCCATGCAGCCGCCGCCTGCCGCCGATCGAACGTCTTCGTCTCGCGATGGGCGATCTTCCCGTCCACCTTGATGACGATCTGCGCGCTGTAGCCGGTGGTGCCATCCTTGCGCTTTCGCGGTATAACCGTCCCCACGTTCCCCTCCGCTTCGGTACGACATGAAGCAGATTGGTACGTCGCCGACGTATTGAGCGCAATGGTTCGGGGTATGTTCACGCAACCCGAGGCAACCCGGGGTAAGGTTGGCAAGCGAGCAAGTGACTGACAGGATTGCGGAAGCACTACCACACAGGGCCTCGCGCTTCGCCGTGGCGCCGATGATCGACTGGACCGACAGTGAACTCGGGGCGTTTCGCGCAGGGCCTTGTGGCTGAGTTGCGTTTTCATGGCGTACCCCATGGCGTACTATGCCGCGTCGCTGGTGAGGGTGCGAGCCTCTTTTTCGGCCTTCATCATGCGCGCATCAATCCATGCCGACAGGTGCGAAATGTGGACGCCCTTGGCCGCGCGCTGGCTGTCCTCGATGCGGGTCAGCGGTAGGCTGATCTCGCCGCGCGCGATCTTCTCCGACAGCTTCTTGACCGTCAGATGCCGGAAATAGTCCCGACAGACCGTCTCGATGGGGACGACGGCGCAGTTGTATTGCGCCATGAGCAGCATGGTGGTGTTCATTTGCCACCCTCCTTCTGAACGAGGGAGCCCGCGCCATAATTCTGGAACATGGGTTTATCGGCGTTCCTCGCAGCGTTGGCGCGGTTGGCATCGATCGCGGCCATCTGCGCCTTCGTCTCATCCGACAGTTCCCAAGCTGACCCGATGACGGCGCCTACTGCTTCGCCGCCCTCCTTCGCCATCTCCAGCAGCTTGTCCTGTATCGCCATGCAGGCGTTGAAGGTGCGGCTGCCTTCGCCGCCGTCCCATCGCTGGGCAAGGTCTTTGGCTGCGGCGGCTCCAGCCTCCAGCCCCTCCCGCCGGCCTTCTGCTCTGGCTTGGGAGAGGGCAGCATTGACATGCGTAACCAGCGGGTTGCTCTCGCTCATCGTCCGACCTCCATTCCTGTCTGGCGGTCCACGACCTTGCCGGACATTGTGCGCTTGAAACGGCTGTTGCGGCCACCGGGGAAGGTGGACGGCTTGCCAAGCCCCACGTGCTTTGCCTTCATGCTGCGAACCTTGGCGCGCTCGGTGTTCTCAGCCGACGTTTTCGCCTCGTGGCACTGGCCGCACAGGATCTGGAAATTGCTCTCGACGTTCTCCCCGCCGTCTGCCAGGGCAACGATGTGATCGCGGGCAGGCTTGTCGCCCGGCATGATCTTCTTGTCGCAGTGGGCGCAGCGGCCCTTGCAACGCTCCCATATCCGCAGCGAGGCGAGCTTGCCGGGCATGGAGTTGTCGGTCTTGCCGCGCCATTCGGGGACGGTTCTAGCCATTTGCCTCGTCTCCTTCATTCCACGCCTCGGACTTGCCGGCGGCTTCCTCCTTCGCCCGCAGTTCGCGTGCAAGCTGCTCGGCCTTGATCCGGCACAGGTTGTCTGCGGCCATCTTCAGCGGGCGGCGGATCGGGCGCTTGGGCTGAGGCTCGGGGATGATCGCGAAGTTGGTAAGGGTCATGCGGGTTCGTCCTCACACATGATGATGCAGGGGGTTCCATCGGGCTTGGTCGGGCGGCTCCAGTGCGTGAAGCCCTCGGTGACGAATGCCGCCCACTCGCCGTCATCCCACCAGCAGTCGGTCATCCGGCCATAGGCGGGGTGCCAGAGGTCAATGATGGTGCCGTCCTTGGGCGCGGTCTCAATGTCTTGCCAAAGAGTCATGCGGCGCGCTCCTGCTCCTGAGCCTCGTGGAAGACGACGCCATGCTCGGCGCCCCAGGAGAACATGAACTCGATGAGGTCCGTCATCTCCTGCTTCGACAGGTCCGACGAAGACTGCCCCCACGGGATGAAGGTCGAGCCGTCCAGCGACGGAAGGAACTGCACCTCGCGACCGCAGGCGTGCATGAAGAGGATCTTCCACTGGTCGGGCGTGTAGCGCCGGCCATTGTGCTCGCGCTGCTGTGCGATGTCCGTCAGCATGGCCCACATGCGGTCGTTCTGGGGCAGGGTGCGCTTGGCAGCCTTGAACTCGATGCGGCTACCCCACGGTGCCTTGGCGGCCCATGCCGCGACCTTTGCGCGGTCGGCGCCGGTGTTGAGGACGACGAGAGCGCGGCCCATCACGCGGCCTCCTTCTTCGCGGTCGCCCTCTCGACGATCTTCTTCAACTCCAGCGCGTCAGTCGGAGACTTCGCCCAGAACTGCTGAAGGCCGGCGCGGTTGGCATCACGCCAGCGCGCTACGTCGGCGGGGTTGGACTGGTTGATGAAATCGACGGCGCGGTCGTAGAACTGTCCCTTGGGGACGTTCTCCAGCGTCCAGCCGTCGCCCCAGGTGACGGTGATGGCGTCGTGGGCGCCGATCGCCAGCATCCGGCGTTCCTCGGCTTCATGCTCGACGATCTCCGAGGCGGTCAGGTCCAGCGTCTTCGCGCGGTCCAGTTCCTCCTCGACGTAGACGCCGGAGAACTGGTCAGGCCAGCCGGCGCGCAGGGCCTGCGCCTCGGCGCACTTCGTGATCATCACGACCGGCATCTTGCCCCAATTGCCGCCGGTATCGAGCGACTTGTTCCCGGTCGGCTTGCGCTTGCCTGCGGCCTCGTCCCATGCCCATTCATCGACGACAGGCGCGAACTCGTCCCAATAGGCTTCGCCCACGACGGGGAACCATTCGCCGCGGTTGTCTTGCTGCCAGAGCTTGACGCGGGCAAGGACGATGCCTTTGGGATTGGTCGGCCCCTTCAGCGCTTCGTCGAAGATGACTTCAGCCGGCTCCGATGCCGGGCGGTAGTTCTTGCACCGCTGGGCGATGACGCGGAGACCGTCTCGGGAGACGACGATCGACATCCGCCGCTTGTCGGGCTTGTCCTTGCTGAACACCAGCGGCAAGATCTGCTTGCGGAACGGGTCGAGCCCGTAGGAGCGCGCCGCTTCCATGAAGAGGTCGAACTCAGGAGCGTTACAGTCCTTCGCGACGGTGTTCTTCACCAGAGAGATCTGGCGGTTCGTCATTTCGTAATTGGTCAGGGACATGGGTTAGCTCCTCATCCGCAGAGAGATTGATCCGTTGTCGAGACGGGCGCCGGGGATGGCCTCCTTGGCCGCAAGCGCCTCTTTCAGGGCCTTCTTGTCCAGCTTCGGCGCGGGCGGCTCCGGCGTGGTCCAGAAGCGCGAGGGGATTTCCGCCTCGTTCTCGACGACGACCTTCGGCGCGACGGTGGACAGGTAGATGGTCCGGGTCGCGAGCTTGATTTTGCGCTGCTCGGCCTCTACCATCGCGGCCTCGATGGCGGCGCGGAGGATTTCCTTGCGGCGTTCGATGCGTGACCGCCGGTTGGCGAACTCTTCCTCCTTGGCCTTCAGACCAAGCTCCAGAGCCTCACACTCGTCGATCTCGTTCAGCGCCGCACTGACCGCCTCGTAGAGGTTCGTTTCGCCCTCGACGGCAGTGCTGACGATCTCTTCGTCGTCGGCGTCGCCGAAGGTCCGCAGGTGATCCACGAGCCGGCGGGCGGCTACGGTCTCGCGCTTCAGGGCGTGCGTGGTCTCGCTCATTTGCCGGCCTCCTTCGCCAGCTTGTCGATGGTCTGGTACGCCGCGCGGAGCTTGGGCAGTCGCAAGTTTGCGAGGTCCGCCTCTGCCTGCCTTCCCGCGCGGCGAATGTTGGCGACGTGCGCCGCCCGCTCGATGCCGATCAGCTTCAGCTCGTCTCGCTGTTCGGCGAGGCTGATGTCCTCGGCGCTCATTCGGAGCCTCCAGTGCGGAGAGCGGGCAACAGGTGATGGCGGTAGACCGAGCCGAACAACCATTCGTGCGTGTCGATCCAGCCGATGGCCTTGTCGTTGGTGCCGCGAATTTCGATGACGCAGCCTTCATGCACCCACGCCTGCGAGACGAGATGCGCGTCGCCGTTCGGCATGGTCTCCATCGAGCGGATTGTGACTGCTGGGAGCGTGCCGATGATGGCCTCCACCTCGGCTACTGCCGGTGCCTGGAGGCGAGAGGCGGCTTCGCGGAGGAGGGCTTCGTCGGGGTGGTAGATGTTCCCCATCGATCCGCATTGCGGCTTTGCGCGGCGTCGCAGTTCTTCCGAAATCTGGGCGTCGGTCATCCGCATCAATTCTTTTCGGGGCAAGGTCATGCTGCTACCCTCCGTTCGCGCATCTCGGCATCCCGTAGGGCAGCCTCTGCGCGGTTGATGTCTGCGTGGATCTTCTCAAGGACGATGCGCGAGCCGGAGCGACGAACGTGGTCAAGCTGTTCGCGCAGGCCCTTGAGGCGGACAGATGCGAGGATCGGGGTCATTCCGCAGCCGCCTGGAACAAGCGCGGCAGCCTCGGCGACATGCCGTAATCCGCGCGGGCGCTGGCCTCGAAGTCGAGCAGCGCATCGGCTGCCTTCTCCTGAGCCTCGTCGTCGTTGCTGAAGGCGTCATCGATCGCCGACCGGAGCATGTCGTCCGTCGTCGGGTGCAGCACGCCGTTTAGGGTGCGAGGCGACGGGTTCAGCTTGCGCCGCTTCGTCGTTGTCCCATCGGGATTGCGCTTGAAGGCCTTGCCCTCGCGCTCGACGCCATCGACGAAATACTCTACGATCTCCATCGCGTTCTCGCCGTCGTCAGTGACGGTGATCAGGCATTCCAGATCGGCGATTTCAATGCCCGCGACCTTGAGCGGTACGCCTATCTCGATGGTGGCATGAGGCTTATCGGTCCAGTGTGCCATGGTCGGATTACTTCCTCTGGCGTTCAGCGGGGAGTGGAAAGGGCAGTGACGTTCATGCATCCGCACTCGCCGGCATCGACGCACCCGCCGACACCGAACTGGTCGGGGCGATGATTGCAGGGGCGCGGGCAGAAGTTGTTTCGCAAGGCAGCGCGAAGCCGGGCGTTGTCGGCGAGGGCCACCGCCAGCGGGACAGACACGCTCTCGCGCCACTGACGCTTGACGTTCTCGGGTTCGAGGTCCCAGCCGGCGTAGTCGATGCCCTTGCGGTCGCCCTCGTATTCGTATGAGGCGCGCGCGGCCTGCTCGACCAGCGCTTCCTCTGTCGAGGTGGATGGGGCGGGGCGGCACGCCAGCATGCCCTTAATCAGATCGCGGCAGATGCGAATGTCAGCCGCTCCCGGCGCCTCGCACCTTGGCGTAGAACGCTGTCCCTGCCGCCAATTCGCGAAGGCGTCAGCCCACGCATCCAAGTCCGGCTCGGGCGCTGTCGAGGTGGATGGGGCGGGGGTGGCGAGGGCGGCTTCCACGCGATCCGCGAAGTCATTCCCGAGGCCGTTCGCTTCCCACACGATGTGGGCATCGGCTTCGCGGAGAAGCGAAGCTATCTCCAGCGCCCGCACCACGTCATGGGGCACGTCGGATGCGGCGGGCTGGGGGGCGGCGGAAAGGGCTTCACCCCAAGCAAACCGCATCTCGGCCATTCGGGCTTGCTTTGTGTTTTCGAGACCCTCCGGCAGTACGAAATCCGTCATTCCCTCCATCCGGGACAGCATCTCACGGGTCGGCTCGATTGGAACTATCTGCGTCTTCGCGTCGGCCATCGTCTTGTCCTCAGTGCTCGATTGATCGGATGCTGGCGAAGGCGGATGTCGCTGCGTCAGCGCGCGCCTCGATGGTGCGGTCGTAGATCCATCCGGCTACGAGCGGGATCAGAAGGGCTACGACAGCCATGGCGCGGTGTTCGGTGCGGGAGGTCATGACTGCCCCCGCGCTTTTGCCAGAGCAGCGCGGATGTCTCGCCAGATGCTCACGGTTTCGTCGGCCATCTTGCCGATGCCGTAGTAGTCCAGCGAACCTTCAGGCCCGTCCGGGAATGTCTTGGTCCAGTCGGCGTCGAGGCGCTCCAGCGCGGATAGCAGATTGGGCGCGGCGGCGATCAGGTGGGCATTCGCTTCAGAGACGGCTTGATCCCTTGCGCCGGCGTGGCAGAATTGGTTGCAGGCTACGGCGTCAAATTCTGCATCGATCTGCCAGTACCCGCCCCAACTCTCCCCGTGGTCGCCTTTGACAGCAGTCCAAGGTCCCGGCGTGTGCTTTGCTTCCGTCGTCATGCTCTGTCCTCCGGTTGGCAGCGCTTGGCTGCTGGGGGTGGGGGCCCGCCTAACGGGTTAGGATGATGGTGATGATCGGTAGAGCGACTGCCGCCCCGATCATCGCGACGAGTAGCGTTAGCTGGGCTCGGTCGGTCATCTTCGTCTCTCCGTGTGGCGTTCGATGGGGAGGGCGGGGCACTTGGCCCCGAGGGGTTCAGGCGGCTACGTCCGCTAATTCTTCGCGCAGTCGGTCCCTGACGCGCTTGCCGAGCGGAGTACGGGCAAACACCCACACGAATGGCCGCTCATCTGGGTATTTCGGAATGATCAGCCCGAACTCTTCCAGCATGCCGACCGCAGACGGCGATTCCTTCGGCTTCATCTCGCCAAGCAAGATTGCCTTGGCTTCGTCGCGCAGTCGTGAAATGACGTAAGCCTCCACCGCTGCGTCACATGCGATCTGGTAGCAGGCGATTTTTGCATCAGGGCTCACGACAGCCGCCCCATCGCGTTCAACGCGGCGCGCTCGGTGCGGAAGGAGCGGATGACACTGACGACGCCTTCGCTGTTGCGGCGGACGATCATCCAAACGTTGGCGTGCTGCTCGACTGCGGTCATCTGTTGGCTCCGGGTTCGGTGCGTTTCGATTGGCGGGGGCGGGTGCCCCTGTGAGTTGGAATGTAGGCCACCCCTACGCTGCATGTCAAGCGGAAAAGTAGCCTTGACCTACTTCTTGCGGCGGCGTAGGTAGGTGCTTCGCGCAGACGGGTGCAAATCCCGCCGGCTGAGCGCGAGGCGCGGGGTCGAAAGTCCTAAGGTGCTACCGGAAACTAAGGACGGGCCAACCGATAAGGCGCCCTGCCGTATGCGACCGACCGAACGACGGTTCAGGCCAGCATGGCAAACGTCCCTCTGCCTTCATGGGCTCAGCCCATGGGGGTAGGGGGGTCTTTGCCTCCGCTCCCTCCCTTACTCGGGTTCAGGGCTTAGGAAACTAAGGCTCTAACAGAGAAGGATATGCACAGAAGCGCGCGCCGAAATCAGCTTTCTCCGGCCATCACAATGCAGTGCACCGAGCGGACGCATTGGTGATCGAAGCGCAGTTCCTTCGCCGGGTTGAACTGCTCCAGGACGAGGCCATCCGCATTGTGCCGGACGAAGCGCTTCACGAAGGCCAAGATGGGTCCGTGTTCTTCAAGCTGGATCTGGGCGACGACATAACTGCCTCGGCGTGGCCGGCGGCGGGGGTCAACGAAGGCGATCTCGCCGTCCTCATATCGAGGAGCCATAGACTCGCCGGATACAGTTACAGCATAGGCACCTGAACTAGGGGCAATCGAAGGCGGCGCCATCAGGTCGTACAAGTGGTTTCCGTTCAAGACAAACTCTCCATCTGCCCCGCCGACAGCCTGTCCGTAGACCGGAACTCGAAACCCGACCTGTGTAACCCTTTCTCCTATCTGAGCATTGGACACCGCCGCAGGTGCCGCATGTTCGCTCGGGATCGCTGGCATTTCGTCGGAAGGAGGCGTTCCCTTCCCGTGGAGATACCAGTCTGCATCACCGCCGAGCAGGTTGGATAGTCCTTCTAGCTTATCAATTGCCGGCTTGGTTGCGCCGCTTTCCCAGTTGGCGACGGAGACGCGATTGATGCCGAAGTGCTTGGCAACGTTCTGTTGCGTAAGCCCTTTGCGCATTCGCGCCCGGAGAATTCTCTGGCCAATCGTGCTCATGGGGCCTTGTAGGGAATCCCTACTTTATCCACACCTACTTTTTTGCTTGACGGCGTAGGTAGGTCTCGCCTACTACTGTAATCCATGATCACCATCGTCAAACAGGCAGCGGAGAAGGCGGGGGGCGTAGTAGCGCTCGCACGTGAACTCGGCATCGAACATCCCAGCCTGCATTCTTGGAAGAAGGTGCCGGCGAGCCGCGTCCTCGACATGGAGCGGATCACGGGGATCTCGCGGCACGACATTCGCCCGGACATCTTCGGCGAAAAGCCTGAGGTGGCGGCATGAACCTGATGGCCCCCATCGAACAGTCGGCAAGCCTGCCGGCAATGCTTCAGCAAGCTTCCAACCGCCTTGCCAACGCGACCACGGCGGCTGAAATCCTCGAAGCCAAAGTCTCCGCTGAGATCGTCTATGACGAAGCCAAGCGGGCTCGCCGTCTGGCGGACGCCAAGGGTGCGCACGACACGGTGACGGCGGCAGCTCTCCGGGCGCAGGCCGACGCGAACGAGATCATTGCGCAGGCGCAGCGCCGATTGGCTGACGAATACGACGCGGCGCAGGAGCGCGGCGAAATCGGGAGGCAAGGACAACGAAGCGACCTTCTTCCCGACGAGAAGAAAGTCGCAAGTCCTCTTGAGGCTGGGATTTCGTACAAGGAAATACATCAGGCCCGGCAGCTTCGCGACGCAGAAGTAGCCGATCCTGGCATTACTCGCCGCGCCCTCGACGGGATGCTCCAGCGCGGCGACGAGCCGACGAAGGCCGCGCTTCGCCGCGAGATCATCGAAGCATCGAAAATGGGTTTGCAGGGTCGTACAGGCTCGCCAGCGCCATCGAACAAGAACCCGATGTATCGCGCCCCGACCGAAGCGGGGAAGGCGTGGACACACCTCTACGGCGTCTGCCGCGCCTTCGCGGAATGGGCGACCGACGAGAACATGAACCGCGCCGCCCAAGGGTTGCGCGAACGCGATGATAGCCAAGTCGCAAACATCCATGCCGTCCAGAAGGCGGCTGCCCTTCTCAATGAATTTGCGGAGAACCTTGATGCTCACTGACAAGCTGCGCCTATTCTACGAAAGCGTTCACGAAGCAATGCAGGACGTGGGCACCAGTGCCCCGCGCATTGCGGATCGCGTCATCACCAACGCATTCCCCGATACTGCCGATGCGGCGGAACGCGAGGGTGCGGACAAGATGCTTCGCGATGGCGTCGTCGCGTTCGTCACCAACTATCTCAAGCGCCACGCCGATCTGCCCGCGATTGGGCAGGCCGACTTCTACGACATTTCGCCCGAGTTCGCGGACATTGCCGGCAAGCTCCAAAGCTTGAGCCATTACGTGCCGACGCTCCAGCAGCATATGTCGGTCGGCTTTCTGGTGGCGCACCCCGACTTCCTCGACGAAGCCCGCAAGTTCAAGCGCCAGAAGGGCGAGGAAACTCTCGCAGAGGCCACGGTCCTCGATGAGTTGTACGACGCCGTAACTGGCCGGCTGGTGTGACCACGCTCCACACCATAGCCGAGATCATGGCCGCCTGGACCGCGATCTCCATCCTCTGCGGCCTGTTCATGGGCCGGTTCATCGCCTTCGGAATGGGAGAACGTCATGACCGCTGAACAGCTTGGCTGGCTTCTGCTGGCAGTTTCCATCGCAGGCATTGCGGCGAGCATCGTGATCGCGAACGTGCTGCTTTTCCTGTTCTCCGTGTACATCGCCGTCCTGATGGTGTTCGGCATCGTCGGCCAGCGGGTGCAGGCATGAGCGCGATCAAACGTGAGGTCGTCATTGGTGATTGTCGCGTCATCCTCGGCGATAGCGTTGAGATCGTGCCGCACCTGAAAGACATTGGCGCCGTGGTCACTGACCCGCCGTTCGGCATGGATTTCCGGTCGAACCATCGGAAGGTGCGCCATGAGGCTATCGCCAACGACGCCACCACGGCGCTCCTTGAATGGGCTTGTACAATCGAGGCTGCGCATTCGCGGTATATCTTCTGCCGGTGGGACAATCTTCGCGACATTCCTAAGCCGAAGTCCCTCGTGACGTGGGTGAAGAACAACTGGTCGATGGGCGATATGGAGCACGAGCACGGTCGTCAGACCGAGGTCGCAGCGTTTTATCCAGGCCCCGACCATGACTTCCCCAAGGGCCGACCCTCCGACGTAATTCGCGCGCCTCGCACGGGCAACGAGCACCATCCGACCGAGAAGCCGGTCCAACTCATGGCCGCGATGGTCGAGTGGACCCGTGGCACTGTTCTTGATCCCTTCTGTGGGTCGGGAAGCACCGGCGTAGCTTGTGCCCGTCTCGGCCGTTCTTTCATTGGCATCGAGTCTCACGAGCCGTATTTCGATATCGCGTGTGCACGTATCCAGAAGGCCTACGCCGCACCCGATATGTTCGGCGTCTCCGCTTCGCCTGCGCTTGTCCAGCAGGCCCTCTTCGGCAGCGAGGAGGCGGCATGAGCTACTCATCGGAATCCGACCGCGAGGCGATGTACGCTTTCATCACCCCGCTCTTGCGTGAGCATCGCATCCGCAAGGGACAGATCCAGCCATCGACGGAAGACGAGCGCCGCTGGGCCAGTGAAGGGCCGCGCGCATTCCGCGAGTGCGAGACTTTCGGAAGGGCCGCCTGAATGCCCCTCCACCCCCACCCAACACATCGCCCAGACCGTTTGACACGCAACGAATGCGGTCGCGGCGATGTCAGCCAGCCCAACGCCCGAGACCGAGGACACGTAAAGCCGCGGGCTGGCGCCTCTTTCCTCGACGGGCGCGTGACGCTGCATGTCGGTGACGTGCGCGAAGTCCTCGCCACGCTCCCGGATGCGTCCGTCAACTGCGTTGTGACCTCGCCGCCGTACTTCGGCCTGCGTGACTACGGCCACGAAGGGCAGATTGGTCTTGAGGCCACGCCGGACGAATTCGTGGCGGCGATGGTCGCTGTGTTCGGTGAGGTCCGTCGCGTGCTGAAGGATGACGGTACGCTCTGGCTCAATTTGGGCGACACCGCGAACAACAGGCGCCGCATCAGGTCGTCCAGTCATCAGCCGTCGCTCAATGGCTTCAGCGAATTGACATGGGCAGATGCCACGAAGCTTGGCCTCACTCGCCTCTCCATCACGTCCGGCGGCCTCAAAGAGAAGGATATGTTCGGCGTGCCATGGATGGTGGCCTTCGCCCTTCGGTCCTCTGGATGGTTCCTTCGTCAAGAGATCATCTGGGCGAAAAATTTTGGCAAGCCTGAGCCATCCATTGATCGGCTTCCGAACCGCCACGAGCAGATATTCCTGCTCACGAAATCGAAGCGGTACTATTTCGACCGCGCTGCACTGCCTGATTATGCGACGGGCTCCGTCTGGGAACTCCCGCCGACCGGCATCTCGGAACATGGCGCCAGCTTCTCGTCTCGATTGGTCGAGCCTTGTGTTCGTGCCGGCTGTCCAGCGGATGGCGTTGTGCTCGACCCTTTCGGCGGTTCGGGCACCACCGCGCTTGTAGCTCTTCGCAACGGTCGTCGCGCCGAGCTGGTCGAGATCAATCCAGAATATGCCGCAATGGCGCGCCGCCGCATCGAGACGGAATGGCGCGTCCCGCAGAAGTCCGAAGTCTCTGACCTCGGCCCGCTTTTCATGGGGGCTGTATAGATGGCCTTCATCCTCACCCCATTCGGTCGCGTTCCCCCCTCCCGCGCGATCGATAAGACCCTGGTGGCTGAAACCTCCCCAGCCACCAGGGTCGCTCCTGCCAGCATCGGGGCAGGTGCTGGCAAGATTGCAGATTGGAGCATCGCAGGCCGGATTGGAGAGGGGCAGCCTGTCCCTCGGTTCGGAAGCGTTGCCAGGAGCCCGCTCACCGGCCGCGGGTCCGATGGAAGGCCGGTTCAGTTTCGAGATTGGTGCGTCGTCCGACGGGTTGTAGGGGGGCTTTCTCCCTTTCACCCCAGGCTTGTCGTCGGAGGCGCTGCTAACCCCGTTCCCAGCCACGGGGCCAATGAAAGGCTGGGACAGTTTCTCGATACGTGCGCGGTTCCTGCGGCTGCTGCATTTGCGCGCCTCCAGGTAGTCGCTGAATTCGTCCGGGCTCGGCTTGCCGGCCTTCCCGGTCTCGCGCGGATTGCCGTCCAGCGCGTTGGTGCCGCCCTTGCCGGGGCGGTCTTGCAGGTCAAACAGGTCTGGTTGGGCCGTGTTCTCCATGCCCGAATAATTGGCATGGGAGATCCCGATGACCGTGGATCGATGGTCCAAGAACTTGGATCGGAACGAGAAGATGCACGCTGACGCTCTGGCCCCCCAGCTCATCCGGCAGTGCGCCGGGCCGCGCGGGCATGACGAGCCCGTCAAGGTTCTGTGGGAGCGCGCCTTCAATGCGCTGCACCGCGTCAATGATCGATGGACCCGCCGCAGGGTTCGCGCCGTCTGGCAGGGCGAAGCCCGCCGCATCGAATGGGACGAGATGCTCGAGATGGCGAAGGTCGCCGAGCTTCAAAAGGCGAGGAAAGATCATGCCGAATATTTGGCAGAAACCGCGCGGGTGGCGGCGCTTCGTGTCGCTCTTGAGGCGGCTCAGATGGGCTGAGCGCTCGCGCAAGATCGGTGCGGCCATCGCTGTCTGGATCGCGCCTGAAACCAAGGAGGACGACTGATGCGTAGATCCATTACCCCGCTGAGCGCCGACGAGGTTACCGCGATCCTTGCCTACTATGCAGACGGCATGTCGCAGGGCCAGGTCGCCAAGAAGACCGGACGCTGCCGCGCGACAGTGCATCTGTACGTCACGAAGGCGGGTATGGCTCGGCCTCCAAAGGGCCTCGCAGAGGGCACGCCGGAACTGGTCAAGCGGTTCGCCGAACTGCGCAGCGAGGGGCATACGCTGGCGAGGGCGGCGCGCATCGTCAACAGCGAAGCGGGCACGAGCTACGATGCCAGCACGTACCGCGATGCCATGATGAAGATGGGGCTGACGGTAGATGAGCCGCGGGCCGCACCCGCGCGATCGGCCAAGACTGAGGTCATCTTCCACGACCTCGTCATCCGCGTTGTTCCCTCGACCGAGTACGAGCATGTGGGCGAAAGCGCGTTTGCTCCCGTCTCCCTCTCTGCCGGTGTGCGGGTTCTGGAGGTGGCGGCGTGATGGACTTGGTTGAACTGAGCAATATGGAAGCTCGGCCGTCAGAACTCACGGATGCCGAATTGGCAGCGGAGATGAAAGAGGCGCTCGGCGGCTGGTATTTCAGCGGCAGGTGTACGCTCTCTCCGATCCTGCACGAAGTGGTCCGCCGCCTCACCGCGGAAGACCCCGAATGACCCATCAATCCTACGAGATCCTCATCACCACCCCCGGCGACAAGCCCATCACCAAAGAGGAGATGAAGGCGGCTGTCGAGAGAATGCCGGAGCTGCCCGAGGGCTCTCGGGTCCGCGTGATGGAGATGTGGCCGAGGTACGCGCAATGAGCCGGGCAGGCCAGCGCCTCGTGAAGGCGGCAAAGCAGGCGCGTTCCATGGTGGACGAGACGGCAATCCATGTCTCGATCCTGACCTATCTCCGCGAAGTTCTGCCCGACACCCACAAGGTGCTGCACATTCCGAACGCACCGCGCTCGGCAATCACCGGCGCCAAGCTGAAGCGCATGGGCATGATGGCCGGCGCACCGGACTTGCTGGTGCTGCGCCCCGCTGGCCGCATCGCCTTCATCGAGGTCAAGGCAGAGGGCGGCAGGCTTTCACCGGAGCAGAAGGCATTCCGCGACTGGTGCATCTCGATGGGCGTGCCTCATTGCACCGCACGCAGCATCGAGGACGCGCGGGATTTCCTCAGCGACGAACGATTTCCAACGAAAGGATCGAGCCAATGAGTGACAGGGAAGAAGGCGCCGACGAGATCGTCGGCAAGTACGCGAAGTTCATCAATGCGCGGCCGATGCTCGTCTCGCTTCTCTACGACATCGACATGATGCCTGAGCAGTGCGTCACGCGCGCAGGGGCGATCCGCCTCGCTGGGCTGTGTGAGGTTTGGAAGATGGGCGAGGAAGGAAAGTTGTCCGCGCCCGCTGAGAAGGAGGCAAGTCTATGAGCACCGAACAAGTGGCCGGCGGTCAGTTGCGGGCGTTCTGCGAGCGGATCGAGAAAGTCCAGGAATTCATCGACGAGTTCAACGCCGACAAGACCGGCATCTACAACGAGGCAGCCGGCGCCGGCTTCGACAAGAAGGCCCTGAAGGAGACCATCCGCCTCCGCAAGATGGATGCAGGCGAACGCAGCGAGCGCGAGGCTCTGGTCGACCTGTACATGGGCGCGCTCGGGGAGGCGAAGTGATGCTGATCATCTTTGACCTCGACGGCACACTGGCCCTCACGGATCACCGATCGCACTTCCTCAACCGCCCGTCAGCGGAAAAGGACTGGCGAGGGTTCTATGCAGCCTGCGACGAGGATCGCCCCTGCCATCCGATCATCAAGACCGCGCTCGCATTCGACGCGGTCGGCGAGCGTGTGGAGATATGGTCTGGCAGGTCTGACGAGGTGGCCGAGAAGACCACCGCGTGGCTCGGTGCGAACGGCTTAGGCCATCTCCCCATCAGGACGCGGAAGGCTGGCGACCACCGCCCCGATACCGTCGTCAAGGCGGAATGGATGGAAGAGATCAACCGCAAGCCCGACCTCGTGTTCGAAGACCGCAAGAGCATGGTCGAGATGTGGCGTTCGCATGGGATCGTCTGCTGCCAAGTCGCGCCGGGGGATTTCTGATGACCAACTTCGCCGACTTCTACGCCCTCTACCCCCGCCACATCGCCCGCAAGGATGCCGAGAAGGCATGGCGGCAGGTCATCAAGGAAGGCATCCAGCCCTCGACCATCCTGGATGGGCTGCGCCGGCAACTCCCGGTGATGGCTGCGAAGGACAAGCAGTTCCTGCCGTACCCGGCCACGTGGCTTCGCGGCTGGCGCTGGGAGGACGAGGTGGAAGCCCCGTCCGGCCCGTCCAAACACTTCGCCCGCAACCTCGCTGACGCTCAGGACGAGATGATCAGCATGCTCGACGGAGAGGCTTATGGGCTCTTTGCCCTCGACCACAGCACGCATCACTAGCCCCGCGCTCTCGACGGACCTGACGCCGTGTGATCCGAAGGAGGCGCTTCGCCTTCTCGGCCCGCTGTTCCGCAATCTCGCGAGCGACCGGAAGTTCGAGGACACAGCGCGCGGCGAACAGGAGCGCAAGGAGGCCATGGCGGTCTACGTGCGGCCTCTGACGAAGGAGCCGGCGTGGGCGATCGAACAGGCCGTGACGCGCTTTCTCGACGGTCTGGTGGACCGTCACAAGAGCCGCGTTGGCTGGGTGCCGAAGTCCGACGAGTTCGCACAGGAGGTGCGTCGGCTCGCCGATTGGGCACGCCAGCGTGAAGAGAACGCCGCCCGGATGCGCCGGCTCGCCGCCGAGAACGCCGCCGCCATCGAGGAAGCGAAGACCGCCCGCACGCCGACTGGCGAGGAAGCCAAGGCAGCGGTGGATCGCTTTCTCCGCAGCTCCCGAATGATCAAGGAAGAGGAGGCCCACCGTGGCTGATTACAGCGACCTCATCGCGAGGCTGGAGAAGGCGAAAGAAGCCGCGCAATCCGCACCGATGAACAAGATGTACACCGACCACAAGGGGCATCGGTTCCTCGGGTCGCATTCGACGGCATGGGCTGTCGCGTCACGCGAGGTTTCCGACATCACCCGTGCTCTCCAATCCCTCGAACAGAAGGACGCCAACTGATGGCCGGTAGCGTCAACAAATGCATCATCGTCGGCAATCTCGGAGCCGATCCCGAGATCCGCCGGATGAACAGCGGCGACATGGTCGTCAACCTCCGCATCGCCACGTCCGAAAGCTGGCGCGACAAGAACAGCGGCGAGCGCAAGGAGAAGACCGAGTGGCATAGCGTCGTGATCTTCAACGAGCACCTGACGAAGGTGGCCGAGCAGTACCTGAAGAAGGGCAGCAAAGTCTACATCGAGGGCTCGCTCCAGACGCGAAGCTGGGAGGACCAGAGCGGGCAGAAGAAATACACCACCGAGATCGTGCTCCAGAAGTTCCGCGGCGAATTGCAGATGCTCGACGGCCCGAACGGCGACAAGCAGGCCGGCAGCCAGCGCCAGGAGCGCACGAGCTACGACGACCGGGATACGCGCGGCGGCGATGCTCTCGATGAGGACGCCATACCCTTCGCACCCGAGTGGCGCTGATGCCCGGCCAAGCAACAGGCCCCCGCCTTCGTGAGAAGCCCGGCGACAGCAGGTTCGTCGCGGCTATCAGGGCCATCATGTTCGACAAGGGCGTCAGCCGGAAGGTGCTGGACGAGCAAGCGTTCGGCGGAAGCTGCGTCGACAAATGGCTGAACGGCATACGGTCGCCCGGCATCGAGAACTACGAGGCTGCGCTGAACGCTCTGGGCTACGAGCTTCAGATCGTCGAGCGTCCACTGGACACAGGCAAAAGGGGCAACTGATGGCCGAGACCATGATCGAGCGAGTGGCGCGGGCGATGTTCGAAGCTCAAGAGGGCAGTGCAATCGAATTCGGCGCGATCCCAGCATGGCCTGAACTGAGCGACTACGAGCGGAACCGCTGGGGCGGGTACGCCCGCGCTGCCATCAAGGCAATGCGCGAGCCGACAGGGGCGATGAAGATCGCCGTCGCCCACGCAGACTGGATAGGCAAGCAGGACCTGAATTGGGGTGACGGCTGGCGGATCATGGCGGATGCGGCACTGAAGGAGACCAACTGATGGCAAGCGTCGGGGCAAAGAAGCGGGCCGAACGACAGCAGCGCAAGCTGAACGGCTTCGTCGGCAGGAAGCGCAAGGAAGGCGATCGCCACCCATCAGGGAAGTTGGTCCAGCCAACGCGCAAGGAATCGGAACGCGAGCGAAAGGCGACTGTTGTGGCGCAAACGGCGAAACGGCTGGGCGTCAGCGTCCGGCAGGCGAGCGAGATCAAGGATATCTCGGCAGTCGGCATCCTGGCGCGCAACAGCCCCGAGCATGGCGGATTGAGCAAATGCCAGCATAAGGCCGCGGAAGACATCATTCGCGTCAAGGCGGCGGCTGACCATGCCATCATGATCAAGCGTCAGAGGTCGGCCAGTGACTACAGCGGTGTCGGCGGCTTCGATGATCGGGTGCCGGACGAGGACGAAGCGAGGCAGATGCGGAAGTCCGTCGAGAAGTGGGACGCATATCGCCGCGCCATCCTTGAGAGCGGCCCGCTCGGGATGATGGCGGTCGAAACGATCGTTCTGTCGGACATGCTGGTGGTGAGCATGGTCGGCGATCTCCGGCTTGCCCTGAACGCAGTAAGCCGTGTCGGCTCGATGCCGCGATATTGACGTGCCGGCGAGGGGCTTGACAATAGCGCGCGCGCGTGCGACTACCGAAATGCAAGGTCGGGGATTGCGCAAGCACCTCGGCTGTTTTGATTCCAGATCCCGCAAGGGAGAGGCGGCGTCTTGAGGGCGGTGGAGCTTGGGTCGCATTCGGGCTAGCCCGCGTGTCCGTAGCAGCCGGAACCCTCCAGCCGCCTCAAGCATCCGAGAGCAAGCCTCTCGCACGAGTAGGGAGCGGTCCCGAGGGATTGGCATTGCCGGTCGCGGGGTAAGGTGGCCACGCCGCTCCCTTTCACTCCCCACCAGGGACACAGACAGAGGCGGCAGCGCGAATGCTGGAAAGGCTGTGCGAACGCACGGTAGGCCGCAAGGCTGAAGCGGGGATCAGGTCCCGCCCGCCTCTCACCCCCTAGCACAGCACAGGAGAGCGTAGATGGCGACACGGTTCCGCCTTCGCTCCCGCTTGCTCAATCGCATCGGCAACATCCTCGCCCGCCTTCTCATCCGCTCGGCTATCCGCAAGGGGCTCTGATCATGGGTGCTCTGGCTGTCCTCGCCGTCTACTTGGTCCTGCTGGCCGCGATAACGTGGCTGCTGTGGCCGCACCTCCGAGGCCATCGATGATCGCGCTCTCCGACCTCATCGTCATTGCCTGCCTCGCAGCGGCCCCGACAGAATGCGAGCGCCACGTCATCGCGACACCTGACCCTGTCGTCACCTGCCTGATGCAGTTGCCCATGACAGCCACACGCTGGGCTCTCTCGCGTCCAGACTGGACCGTCTCTCGCGTCGAGTGCCGCAAGCATATGGACGAGGCGTAACCCCGAAACCATCCCGCTCAGACCGGGAAGGACTAAATGATCATGGCAAGGCCGACAGATTACAGGGACGAGTTCGCGGAGCAGGCCAGCAAGCTTGCGGCGCTTGGAGCGACGGACATCGAGGTGGCCGACTTCTTCAAGGTTGACGTGCGGACCATCTATAGGTGGAAGCATACGCACGAAGAGTTTTGTCAGGCCCTAAACACGGGGAAGGCCAAAGCGGACGAGCGGGTGGTCAATAGCCTCTACCAAAAGGCGGTCGGCTACGAGCAGGACGCGGTCAAGATCTTCATGCCGGCAGGGGCAGACGCGCCGGTTTATGCCGAGTACCGCGAGAAAGTCGCACCAGACACGACGGCAGCCATCTTCTGGCTGAAGAACCGCCAGCCGACAGAGTGGCGTGACAAGCGCGACCATGAGCATTCTGGCGAGGTCAGGTTTGAGCGCATCGAGCAGCGAATTGTCGACCCTAAGCGTTGATGTTCCTCGTGCGCTAGCACCGCTTCTGCAACCGGCCCGATACAAGGGAGCGCATGGCGGGCGAGGCGGGGCCAAGTCTCACTTCTTCGCCGAGCAGATCATCATCCGCTGCTATGCCCAGAAGACACGCGCCGTCTGCATTCGTGAGGTGCAGAACAGCCTGAAGGAATCGGTTCGCCAGCTCCTCGTCGACAAGATCCAGAAGATGGGGCTGGGCGAGTTCTTCGATGCGCTGGAAGGCGAGATCAGGGGCAAGAACGGCTCGCTGATCGTCTTCAAGGGCATGCAATCCTACAACGCCGAGAACATCAAGTCGCTGGAGGATTTCGACATCGCCTGGGTGGAGGAGGCACAGACCTTCTCAGCCAAGTCGCTGCGGCTGTTGCGCCCGACCATTCGTAAGGACGGCTCGGAGATCTGGTTCTCATGGAACCCGCGCCATGACACCGATGCGGTCGACAAGTTCTTCCGAGGGGGCGAGAAGCCGAGCAACGCCATCGTCTGCCCGGTCAACTGGTACGACAATCCATGGTTCCCCTCGGTGCTGGTGGACGAAAAGGACCAGGACTACGCCAGCGACCCCGAAATGGCAGAGCACGTCTGGGGTGGCGGCTACGAGATCATCACCGAGGGCGCCTATTACGCCAAGCACATCGCGGCGGCCGAGAAGGCAGGGCGCGTCGGGTACTACCCATACGATCCGAACTATCCCGTCTACACCGGCTGGGATCTGGGCGTGGACGATTACACCTGCATCTGGTTTCTCCAGATCATCGACCAGCGCGTGCGGGTCATCGACTACTACGAGGCGAGCGGCCTCGGTGCAGACGACATCGTCGCGGAGGCGCTGCCGGAATACACAGAGGATCTTCAGGACCGCGTATCGCAGTTGGTCGAGATGGGCCGGCCCAAGGCCTATCGCTACGCCAAGCATTTCCTGCCGCATGACATCGGGAATCGTGAGTGGGGCGCTGGTGCCAGGACGCGCATCCAGACGCTCAACGCTCTCGGCATTCCGCTCGATGCCATGTCTCGCGGTGTGGCGCAGAACCCGGAAGAGCGGATCAACGCCAGCCGCCGGCTTCTGCCGATCTGCGAGTTTCATCAGACCAAGCGCGTGATGCTCGGGCTCTCCCGGCTTCGTCGCTACTCCCGCAAGTTCAACGAGCAGCTCGGCACGTATCTTGGCCCGCTGCATGACGAGAATAGTCACGGGGCTGACGCCTTCGGAGAGTTCGCGGTCAACGCGGGAATAGCGCCTCCGGTGAAGAAGCCCGCGCCCGTTGCCGAACCGCCCCGTGGCTACATCGTGCCGCCTCCCGTGCCGTCGCCCGCCAGTGGGACAAGGATTCGCCTGTGACCGACGACAACACACCTCTGGAGGAGGAAGAGCGCGCAGAGCAGATTGAGGCCGGCAAGTCCAAGCCGTGGCTCGACATGATCACGCAGGCCGAGACGACCTTCCGCGACTACCACGAGAAGGCCGACAAGATCGACAAGCTCTATGCCGATCTGTCGCAGAAGGCCAATCCGGCGCGTGACCGCGAGTTTGCGCTGTTCTGGGCTAATATCCAGGTGCTCGGCCCGTCGATCTACAGCCGGCCTCCCGTGCCCGTCGTCGTGCCGCGGTTCAAGGATCGCAAGCCAGTGCCGGGCGCTGCCTCCGAACTTCTCGAACGCGCCTCGCATGTCGTGTTCGAGATGGAGGACATCGACCAGGTCATGCGGATGGTCCGCGATGACGTGAACATCGCCGCCCGTGGCGTGCCTTGGGTGCGCTATGACACGAAGAAGGGCGAGCGCATCTGCATCGAGCATGTGGACCGCCGCGACTTCCTGCACGAGCCGGCGCGCAAGTGGAAGGAAGTGGGCTGGGTCGCCCGTCGTGCATGGCTCGACCATGAGGCGATGGAAGAGCGCTTCAAGGACGTTCCCAAGGACAAGCTGAAGGAGGCAGCCTACGAGGTCCAGACCGACGCCAGGGAGCGCGGTGCCGCCGATGATCGCCAGAAGGTCGCGGTGTGGGAGATATGGTCCAAGGACGAGGACAAGGTCGTCTGGGTCACGGAGGGCATCGACATCGTCCTTGACGAGGGCAAGCCGCACCTGTCGCTCGAAGGCTTCTATCCGTGCCCGCGGCCTGCCTATGCCACCGTGCAGCGTGGCTCGCTCATCCCCGTCCCCGACATGGTCTTCTACAAGGACCAGTTGGAAGAGGTGAACGAGCTGACCGATCGCATTGCCAAGCTGGCTGAGGCGGTCAAAGTCAAGGGCTTCTATCCGGCTGGTGCTGGCGAGATCGGCGACGCCATCGAGGCGGCCATCCACAACACCGACAACCGGCGTATTCTGGTGCCGATCTCCAATTTCGCAGCGTTCGGCGGTGGCTCGGCCAAGGACACCATCGTCTGGCTGCCAATCGACATGATCGTTTCGACGATTGCCCAGCTCATCGAGCTTCGCAAGCAGTTGATCGACGACGTGTACCAGATCACCGGCCTGTCAGACATCATGCGCGGCTCGACCGACGCCAACGAGACGCTGGGAGCGCAGGAACTCAAGAGCCAGTACGGCTCCGTGCGCATTCGCGACAAGCAGAACGAGCTGATCCGCGTTGCGCGTGATGTCTGCCGCATCGCAGCGGAGATCATCGCCGAGAACTTCTCCAAGAAGACGCTGCTGGAGATGACGCAGTCGGATATTGCCAACGACGCGGACATCAAGAAGCAGATCGCCGGCCTGACGCAAGAGGGCCAGGGCATCGAGGCGCAGCTACAGCAGGCGCAGTCCGACCCCGAAATCCAGCAGATGGTTCAGCAGAACCCGGAGAAGGCGCAGGAGATCATGCAGCAGGCGCAGGGGCGCTTGCAGGCCATCCAGAAGCAGGTGCAGGAACTCGCCGAGACGCCGACCATCGAGAAGGTGATGGCGCTCCTTCGCGAGCAGCGGCTGCGTCCGTTCGTCCTCGACATCGAGACGGACTCGACCATCCAGCCGAACGAGGACGCCGAGAAGCAGCGGCGCACCGAGTTTACGCAGGTCCTCACAGGGCTTCTGGCTCAGATCGGCCCGGCGGTTCAGCAGAACCCGTCCATGGCACCGTTCGCAGGCGAGGTGCTGAAGTTCTCCGTCGCGCCGTTCCGTGCGGGCCGTGAGCTTGACGGGGCGATCGACGACTTCGTGGAGACCATGAAGGGCGCAGGCGGGCAGCAGCAGGAAGACCCCGCGGCGGCAGCGGCCAAGGCCGAAATGGAAGCCGAACAGCAGCGCCTGAAGATGGAAGAGGCCGCCAAGGCCTCCGAGCTTGAAGCGCGCCAGAAGGAAACCGCGCTGAAGGTGGAGGAAGCCGCCCGCAAGTCCGAGATGGACCGCGCGGAGGCTGACCACAAGCAGGCACTGCGGAACGCAGAGAGCGAGCAGAAGCGCGCTGAAATGACCGCTCAACACCAGATCAACATGGATATTGCGGCGGCCAACCTCAGGAAGGTCAACGTCGAGATCGAGCGCCTTCAGGTGCAGACCGCATCGCAGATCCAGTCTGCCGAGATTGCCGCGGAAAGCGCCGAACAGACGGCCGATCTCAACGAGCGCGGCGCTGCGCTGAAGGAACGGCAGGCCAAGCAGTCGGAGGCAGCGGAATGAACGAGCACGATAAGCGGCGCATCCCATGGATCGCGCTGACCGCAGTCAAGGAAAGGGTTCTGTCCGGCATACCACTCCCCCGCGATGCAATCTACAGGTTGATCGGAGTCACCGAGCGGGCCAACAGCCACCAAGAAGCCATCGAGCTTATGGCAGAGGAACTCTATCAGATGGAGATCCCATACTTCGATGCTTTGGTCGCTGCGGCAAACACGGAGCGGGCAGCGGAATGAACACCAACTGCGCTATCGGCACCATCGTTTTCCGCGATGGCTTCGCTCCTGCAACCCGACGGGTCGGGCGCCTGTTCGCGGATGATCATGGCTCGTTTTACAGCCACGAATGGATATGCACCGGCACCAGACCGAATGACGGGGCCATGCGGTATCAGCGCTGTGATGGGCTGCGGCGGAATCCGAAGCAGCAGCCGATTGCAGACGAGGCCGCCTGATGGGCGAACGCTTCATCTGGGATGCGCGTCAGGAGCGCGTCGTGCCCGCTGACGATTACCAGCGCCCGATCCCGGCCCGCTCGTCCATTCCCGCGCCGATGATCGCCAGTGACTGCATGGAGCCGGTCCAGTCAATGCTGGATGGCCGCATGTACGACAGCAAGAGCCGGCTGCGTGCGACCTACCGCGCCGCTGGTGTTGTCGAGGTCGGCAACGACCCGGCCCGCAATCGGCCAGCGGCAAAGCCAGCGCCCGACCGGCAGGGCATCCGCCAATCGCTTCAGAAGGCTGTAGCGCAAGTCTCGTAAGCAATCCCTCAGACGGAGCTTCATATGTCCGACACCATCGACGCGGCACCAGCCGCCGCTGAGCCCTCAAACGCGCCTGTTGATCAGGCGCCGGTTCAGACGCCCAACCCGGTCGAGGCCGAACTGCCGGTCAAGGAGCCGGAAGCCAAGCCCGAACCGAAGGCTGACGAGAAGGGCCAGGACAAGGAGCCCGCGCCGAAGCGGTCCGTCTCCGATGCGCTGAAGAAGGCCGAGGCTGATCTGCGCGAGAAGGCGACGAAGCCCGAGACGGACAAGCCAGAGGCAAAGGACAAGGCCAAGCCGGTCGAGACCGAAGCTCGGCAGCGCGACGACACCGGGAAGTTCGCGGCCAAAGAGCCCGTCGAAGGGCAGGATAAGCCCAAGGAAGCGACCGAGACGGCTAAGGCGGCAGACACGCCCGACAAGCAGTCAGCGCCGTTCCGTGACCCGCCCAAGCGGTTTTCCGAGGATGCCAAGGCTGCATGGGAGACGGCACCTGATCCGGTGAAGGCCGAAGTCCACCGCGCCATGCGCGAGCTGGAAGGCGGCATCGAGAAGTACCGGGCCGAATACGAGCCGATCAAGCCCTATGCGGACCTAGCCAAGCAGCACGGCACGTCCGTCAAGGACGCGCTCGACCGCTACACCGGCCTCGAGAAGATGCTGGGCAGCCAAGATCAGAACGAGAAGTTCGCGGGGCTCCAGCAGGTTTTCGATTACGCCGGCATCAATCCGCGGGAGTTCGCCGCGCAACTGATGGGCCAGACGCCGGAACAGGGCGCGGTCCAGCAGGACAACACCATTCGCGAGCTTCGCCAGGAACTGGCTGCGATCAAGCAGCAGCTCGGCGGCGTCTCGACCTCGATGCAGGAGCGCCAGCAGCAGGAAGTGCTGTCGAGCGTCCAGCAGTTCGCCGCGGACAAGCCGCGCTTTGACGAACTGGCGGAAGACATCGTGTTCTTCCTGACCAGCGGTCGCACACAGGATTTGCAGGAAGCCTACCAGTTGGCCGAACGGCTCAACCCGGCTCCTGCCCCACAACCGGCACTGGCTCAGACCCAGCCCGAACCGACGCCCGAGGCTCATACCCTCAAGGGATCAAAGTCAGTCAGCGGCGCACCTTCGAACGGGGCATCCCGACCGAACGCGCAGCCGTCGTCATCCATCAAGGAAGCTCTGAAACGCGCTGCGGCGCAAGCGAGCTGACTTCTCTTAGGAAAGAGTCACAATGCCCATCAACCCGATCGCACACTACCAGCAGGTGCTGTCGATGGCTCTGGAGGATCGCTCCAGCGGCTATCAGGACCTCGTTTCGAACTCCAACCCGCTTCTCGCCATTCTGAAGCGCAAGGGCCTCTGGAAGGAATATTCCGGCCCGCGCATCCGCGAGACGCTCCAGATCGCCAAGCCGGACGGCCAGTGGTACTCCGGCTACGACTTCCTGGCGAACGCTCCCATCGAGCTGTTCAACGACGCCTACTTCACGCCGAAGATGGTGGCGACGCCCATCACGCTCTCCTACGAGGAGATCCTGAACAACCAGGGCACCAACCAGATCATGGATGTCATGGAGTCCTACATCGACGCCGCCGAGCGTTCGCTGATGGACACCATGGAGGAAGCGATCCACTCCGATGGCACCGGCTTCGGTGGCAAGGAACTCGGCGGCCTCGCGCTGGCGGTTCCGATCGTCGAAGACGCCGGCACCTACGGCGGCATCTCGCGCGCCGACAACGCCATCTGGCGCACCTCGACCTTCGACGCCGATACGGACTTCCCGGCCATCGGCACGCAGGTCAGTTCGACCACCATCCGCCCGATGCTCAACCAGATCATGACGCAGCGGTCCCGCAATCGCAGCGGTGCCGATCTCCTGCTCATGTCGCCGGAGCATTACGCCGCCTACGACGCCGCCACCGTGGCGATCCAGCGCATCAACGACGAAAACTCGATGGGCAAGCTGGGCTTCCAGTCGCTGAAATACTACGGCGCCGGGCGCACCGCGGACATCGTCCAGGCCGGTGGCATCGGTTCGTCCATGCCGGCGAACACGACCTACGGCCTCGACACCAGCAGCCTGCGGATGCGGTACAACCCGAGCCGCAACTTCTCCAAGCTGTTCGAAGGCGAGGGGATGAAGCCGATCAATCAGGACGCAGTCGTCCAGTACATCGGCTTCATGGGCGAACTGACCATGGTCAATCCGCTCTTCACCTGGCGCTTCTACGACAGCGACCCGGCGACCTAACAGGGGCGGGCTCCGGCCCGCTCTTCCATCCCTTCGTCCCCATCATGGAGAATGACCAATGGTCAAGCATATCACCCCCTCGCTTGGCATCGACCTCACCTATGTCGGTCCCAAGCCCTACTACGACGCCAATTCGGCCACGGCGACGCCGGCTATAGGCACTGTCGTCAAGGCAGATGACGGCCACGACTACGTGTTCGCGAAGTCCTCTGCGGCGGTCGCCTCAGGCGCTGTCGTCATCCTGACCGAGCCGGCGATGACCTTCGCCACTGGCGCGGGAGCATGGACCTCGCCGACGATTACCGGAGGTGTTCCCTCCGGGGAATACGCATGGCTGAAGCGAACAGCCATCTAATCCCGCAGGCATGACATGAGGGGCGGCTTCCGGGCCGCCTTTTTCTTTGCGCCCTTCTCAGACAAGGAACCGAGCCGATGGCCGAACCCGAAAACCTCGTAGTGCCGATTTTCAAGGTCCACTCCAAGATCGACAAGACAGCCACCGCCAAGGAAGGCCGTCCGATCTACACGGATCTGGAGATCGTCGAGATCAAGCTCGCCGCCAACAAGCAGACGACTGGCGTCTTCCCCGCACATGCGGTCTGGAAGTGGGTCGACCAGCCGAATGGCATGCGCGAGCCCGTTACCTACGCCATGCGCTTCAACGAGCAGTACAAGCGGTTCAAGGCCAACAGCTCGCAGTCGCAGACCGGCACGCCCGTCGAGGAGCTGCCGTTCCTGACGCAGGGCAAGCGCCTCGAACTGAAGGCGCTGAACATCCACACCGCCGAAACCCTCGCCTCGCTCGACGGCCAGCCGCTGAAGAACCTCGGCATGGGCGGGCGCGAGCTGAAGAACATGGCCCAGGCCTATCTCGACAACGCCGCGGCATCTGCCGACACGACCCGCCTTGCCAGCGAGAACGAGCAGCTGCGCCAGCTCGTCGAGGAGATGAAGCAGGACGCCAAGAACGCTTCGCAGGCCAAGGACAAGAAGGCCGACGAGCGCGCGGCATCGCCCTTCGACGACATGGAGAAGGACGACATCAAGAACTGGATCGAGGAAGCGACCGGCGAGCGCCCGCGCGGCAATCCGAACAAGGACACGCTGGTCGGCATGGCGGACGAGATCAACGCCAAGCTCGCCAAGAAGGCTGACGAGGCCGCCTGATGACCCTGCTCAGCGCACTCCAGTCTGCCACTGTCCGCCTTGTCGGGCAGAAGCCGACGACGTTCTTCTCCGCAACGGACGGGATCGAGGTCGAACTGACGACCCTCGCGAACGACGTGGTGAAGGACATCATCGGCGGGCATGACTGGCGTGCGCTGACGACGCTCGGCACGCTCATTGGCTACGATGGCGTGGCCTTCGACCTGCCGAGCGACTTCGACCGGCTGCCGCGCGCCGTCCGGGTGTGGTCGACCTCTTGGCCCGGCATGTTCTACAGCCCCGCCAAGACACTCAACGAATGGTACGACCTCCAACAGTTCTCCACGTCCGGCGCTCCCGGCTGGTGGATCTTGCTCGGTGGTCAGATGCAGATATGGCCGACCGTTCCGACCGGGACGAACGTCCAGTTCTACTACCAGAGCAAGAATGCGGTGCTCTCCGAAGCCGGCGCGGCCAAGGAGGAGTTCACCAGCGACACCGACACGTTCCGGCTCAACGAGCGCGTTCTGACGTTGGGCGTCATCTGGCGCTGGCGTGCATGGAAGGGCCTCGAATACGCCGAGGACATGCGGAACTATGAGCTGGCGCTGTCGCAGGAGATCGCGTCCGACAAGGGCTCGCAGATCATCGCCGAAGGTGCCCCGCGCATTCCGGCTGGTGTCAGCGTCGCCTATCCTGGGGTTCTCGGCCAATGAGGACGCCGGTCAATCGGCAGAAGCCGCGCACGTCCCGTCTGTTTTCGTTCCCGGCGCCCATCGGCGGCTGGACGGCCAACCGCAATCTGGCCCAGCCGAACGCCAATCAGGCGCCCCCAGGTGCGGCGGTGCTGGAGAACTGGTTCCCGACCGCGACAGGCGCCATCATGCGCCGCGGCAGCGGGCTTTATGCCACGCTTGGCGATGAGTCCCTGCCGGTCACGTCGATCTTCTCCTACAAGAACGGCGCGGTCGAGACGCTGTTCTCCAGCACGGCCAGCGCGATCTACGACATCAGCGTCATCCTGACGCCGTTCAACTACGCGCTCGCGACGGACGAGGACGATCTTCTCGTCACGGATGGCGGCGACAATTTCGGCGAAAGCTCGACGGTCGGCCTTGAGGTCATGACGGGGTTGTCGGGCGGCGAATGGATCGTGACGCAGTTCTCCAACGGCGGTGGGGTGTTCCTGCGGGGCGTCAATGGCGCCGACACGCCTTTCGTCTATGATGGCACGACTTTCGACACCACGCCGGCCATCACATTCGCGGTCGGCGACACGACGACGGCGGATGAGTTATCGTACGTCTGGTCGCACAAGAACCGCCTGTGGTTCATCAAGGCCGAAAGCCTCGACGCCTATTACCTGCCGGTGGATTCCATCGGCGGCGAGGCGGCGGTGTTTCCGATGGGCGCGGTGTTCAATCGCGGCGGCTCGCTGCTGTTCGGCGCATCGTGGTCAATCGAGGCCGGCGATGGTCTGGCCGCGAAGTGCATCATGGTCACGACAGAGGGCGAGGTCGCCGTTTACAATGGCGACGACCCGACTGACGCGGCGAACTGGCAAATTGTCGGCGTCTATCGCGTTGGTCGCCCGCTCGGGAAGAGCGCCCACATTCGAGCCGGCGGCGATTTGGTCATTGCGACCGATGTTGGCTTCGTTCCGCTCTCGCAGGCCATCCAGCGCGACTATGCGGCGCTTTCCCCGGCTGCCGTATCCTTCCCGATCGAAACGGCATGGAATGACGCTGTCGCACGTCGCTCGGGCGCTGAGTGGAAGTGCGAGGTGTGGCCGACGAACCAGATGGTCGTGGTCGCCCCGCCAACCGTCGCCGAGACATCCGCAGAGGTCTACGTCGCCAATTCCCGAACCGGCGCATGGGCAAAATACACGGGATGGGATGCGACCTGCCTTGAGGTCTTCAAGGAGCGCATGTTCTTCGGCTCGCAGGATGGCCGCGTGGTCGAGGCCAACATCACCGGCCTTGACGAGGGTGCGGCCTATACCGCCCGCTACCTGCCGCTGTTCGATGACCTGAAATCGCCGGGGTCGCTCAAGATCGCCGATCTGGCCCGCGCCACCATCCGTTCGTCCATCCCGGTTCGCGATCAGGTTTCGGTCCAGTTCGACTATCTGACGCAACTGCCGACGCCGCCGGATGCCACGCTGGTCCTGTCGTCCTCGACATGGGGCGATGCGACATGGGGCGAGAGCGTCTGGGGCGAGACCACCACACCGACCACGCAGGAATCCTGGCGGTCGGTCGGCGGGTCCGGCTACACCATGGCGCCGGCTGTGCAGGTCACGAGTGGCGCCAATGTCCCGCTGGATGCCGAGATCGTCCGCGTCGATGTCACCTTCTCCACGGCGGATATCGTCACATGACGCCGCTGTTCGGGCATAGCGCGGCGGTCTCCCGTTTCGTTGCGGATCTCATTCCGGGGCTCGAACGGGGATTTGGCGAGAACCAGTCGATCGGCGTCATCGACAAGGACGGCCAGCTCGTGGCGGGCTTCGTCTACCACAATTGGGAGCCGGAGACCGGCATCATCGAGGTCTCTGGCGCGTCCACGACGCCGCGCTGGATGAACCGCCGCGTCTATCAGGTGATCTACGACTATCCGTTCATCACCTGCGGCTGCCAGATGATCATCCAGCGCAATTCCGTGAAGAACGAGCGCGTCAATCAGGTGCTGCGGCGCTGGGGATACAACGAGATCTACGTCCCCCGCATGAAGGGGCGCGACGAGGACGGCATCGTCTTCACCTTCACCGACGACCAGTGGGCCGCGCACCCCAAGAACCTCCGCAATCTCGCCACGCTCGAAGAGGCAGCTTAACATGGGTAAGCCAAAGGCCCCGAAGGCCCCCGATCCGCGCGAGACCAGCTCCGCGCAGACCGGGACGAACATCGGCACGGCGATCTCGAACGCCTTCATGGGCAACGTCGATCAGGTCACGCCCGATGGCACCCTGAACTACGACCAGACCGGCACCTATAAATACACCGACCCCTATACCGGCCAGTCCTACGACATCCCGAAGTTCACGGCCACGCAGACGCTATCGCCGCAGCAGCAGGCGACGAACGACCAGAACCAGCAGGCACAGTTCAACCTTGCGTCTATTGGCAACAACCAGTCGGCGTTTCTCAACGACTATCTGAGCAAGCCCGTCGATCTCAACAACGAGGCGACCGAGGCGCGGCTGTTCGAGCTGGGCTCCAAGCGGCTCGATCCGCGTTTTGCGCGCGAGGACGAGGCCCTGCGGACCCGCCTTGCCAATCAGGGCATCCAGGAGGGATCGGCGGCCTATGACGCGGCCTATCGCAATTTCAGCGAGGGCAAAAACGATGCCATCAACCAGCTTCTCCTGACGGGACGCGGGCAGGCGACGCAGGAGGCGCTGACGGAGCGAAACCAGCCGATCAACGAAATCTCCGCGCTCCTGTCCGGTTCGCAGGTGTCTCAGCCGAGCTTCGTCAATGCGCAGATGCCGCAGATCCCGACGACCGACAACGCCGGGCTGATCCAGCAGGGCTTCCAGAATGAGATGGGCGCCTACCAGCAGAAGAACGCGCAGCGGCAGTCGCTCCTGGGCGGCATGTTCGGCCTGGGCAGCTCGCTCATCATGGCATCCGATCGACGCCTCAAGACCGACATCAAGAAGGTCGGCGAGGTCGATGGCGAGAAGGTCTACCGCTATCGCTACAAGGCCGGCGGCCCGATGCGCCTCGGCGTGATGGCGCAGGACATCGAGAAGAAGCAGCCCGAGGCCGTCCTGACAATGGCCGATGGTCACAAGGCGGTCGATTACGGCAAGGTCTTCGGTCTGGGAGCGGCGTAAATGGCAGTTCCGTCCTTCATCTTCGGCGGGGATACGAATATCTCCTACGAGGATTTGCAGCGTCGTCGGAAGATCGCCGAGGCCATTGCCGGGCGTAGCCTGTCCGCGCCGCAGAACGTCGGCGAGGGGCTGGCGGCTGTCGGCAACGCGCTGGCCTACCGCTTCGAGAACTCGCGCCTGAACAAGGCCGAGGCGAGCGGCAAGGAGAAAGCGTCCAGTCTGTTCGGCAGCATCATGGGCGGCATGGGTGGCGGCGCTGGCGCTGGCGGCGAAGCGGCGGCAACCATCGCGCCTTCGGCCCAGACCGCAGGTTCCGGCTTCGATACGCTCCCGGCCAGTGCTCAGGGCCTGCGTGGCGGCATCGAGGAAACGGCGTCAGCCCTTGGCATCGATCCAGTCGACCTTGCAACGGCTATCTCCTACGAGACCGGCGGCACGTTCGACCCGACCAAGAAAGGCCCGACGACTCAGTGGGGCCAGCACCGCGGGCTGATCCAGTTCGGCGAGCCGCAGGCGCAAAAGTACGGTGTCAACTGGGGTGACCCGGTGGGCTCTCAGCTTGGCGCAAACGGTGCCGTAGCGAACTATCTTCGCGATACGGGCGTCAAGCCCGGCATGGGTCTCCTCGACGTGTACAGCGCCATCAATGCCGGCGGCGTCGGCCGATATGACCGCAGCGATGCGAACAATGGCGGCGCACCCGGAAGCGTCCGCGACAAGGTCGAACAGCAGATGGCCGGCCATCGTGCGAAGGCCATGGCGCTGTTCGGCGGCGCAGGGCAGGGCGGGGCAACCGAAGCGGTCAATGCCATGGCGCAGCCTCAGCAGGTCGCATCCGCCGATCCGTCCTTCATGCCAGCAGCACAGGCACAAGACCCACGCGCGCTGGTGGCTCAGGCGATGCCACAGCAGGCCGCACAGCAGCAGGACGCTTGGCAGGGTATGCGTGAGCCCACCGCACAGCCGCAGCCCGTCCAGCGCGTCGCACAGGCCATGCCGCAGCAGGGTGGCGGTGGACCGGACCCGCGTCTCATCCAGGCACTGTCCGACCCGTATATGTCGGACGGCCAGCGGCAGGTTCTCGGCGCGCTTCTCAAGCAGCAGATGTCGGCCAATCAGCCCATGTCTCCGCTGGAGCAGGTGCAGATGCGCAAGCTCCAGATCGAGACCGAGCTGTTGCAGAACCCGCGCATGGACCCGGCGGACGCAGCGCGTCTGGAGTTCGACCGCGAGAAGCTGGACCGCGAAGAGCAGAAGCTGACCAACGTGCCGGCGGGAACGACGGTGTTCGATCCGAAGACTCGGCAGCCGGTGTATACGGCGCCGACCAAGCCGGACACGCTGTCGCCGGAAGCGCTGTCGCAGCAGATGGAACTGCGAGCGGCCGGAAAGGCAGAGACCAATATCAACGTCGGCGAGGGCAACAAGTTCTACGAGACGCTCGATGCAGGCAATGCCAAGATCTTCAGCGGCCTCTCGGAAGCTGGCGTGACGGGACAGTCGAAGCTGGCCCAGATCGATCGCCTCGAAGGCTTGCTGAACAGTGCCCCGCAGGGGGCCGCCGCAGTGCTGAAGCAGGCCGCTGGCGAATACGGCATCAACACCGAGGGCCTGAGCGATATCCAGGCGGCGCAGGCGCTCATCAACGAACTTGTCCCGCAGCAGCGTCAGCCGGGTTCCGGCCCGATGTCCGACGCCGATCTTGCCTTGTTCAAGCAGTCGCTGCCGCGTCTCGTCAACCAGCCGGGCGGCAACAAGCAGATCCTCGACACCATGCGGGGCATCACGCAGTACCAGATCGAGATGGGCCAGATCGCCGACGCAGTCGCAGACCGCGCAATGACGCCCGCACAGGCGCGTGAAGCAATCCGCAGCCTGCCGAACCCGCTGGCTCAGTTGCGAGGGCAGGGCGGCGGCTCTGGTCAGCCACAGGCCGCACCGGAACCCGGCAACTATCGCTGGAACCCTGAGACGAACCAGGTGGAGCCGATGTAATGGCGGAAATCCGAATCACCGGGCCAGATGGATCGACATTCTCGTTCCCGGCAGGAACGCCCGGCGATGTGATTTCCAGCGCAATGCAGGGCCACTACGGCAGCGCAACCCAGCCGAAGCTCGACAGTGCGCAGATGCAGGGGCTGGCGCGAGGTCGGGCCAATGCAGAGGCCGGCATTCAGCCTGAGCTTCCCGCGGGCACTCCGACGCCCGATCAGGATATGGCCCGCATTCGTCGCACACAGAGCGGCGCGACGGGCACTGTTGGTGACGTGGCCGGCCAGTTCATTGGCGGGCTGCCGTTTGTCGGCGAATATGCGGACGAGGCCATCGGCGCCATTAATGGCCCCGAAGCGCGCGACATGATGCGTGCGGACCAGTCGACGTTCGAGCAGGACAACCCTGGCACGTCCATGGCACTGCGCACTGCTGGTGGCATTGCGGGAACGGTGCCGATGGCAGCCGCAGCGGCTCCGTTGGCCGCCGGCATGGTCCCGGCATCGCTCGGCGGGCAGGTTCTGGCAGGCGGCGCGACGGGCCTTGTCGGCGGTGGCATCGAGGGTGTGGTCTCGGGTTATGGCAGCGGCACGGATGCCGAAAGCCGGATGGCGAATGCCAAGAGCCGCGGTCAACTAGGCGCTCTTATCGGCGCTGGGGCAGGGGTGGCGATGCCTGTTGTTGCCGCGGGCGCCAAACCGGTCATCAACAAGATTGCCGATGCCCTCACGTCCAGTCGTCGCGCTGCCGAGGTCGGGCTTTCCAAGCCGTCAGCATCCATCCTCGCCCGTGGCCTCGATGCCGATGGCTCTTTCGGCGGCTCTGGCGCAGCCAACATTGCCCGCGCCGGTCCCGATGGTATGCTGGCCGATGCGGGGCCGAACGCGCGGACGCTGCTCGACACAGCCATCCAGCGCAGCGGCCCGGCCGGGGTGCAGGCACAGCGGGCAATCGAACAGCGGGCGTCTGGAGCAGGCGTTGCCATCAGGGACACGATGGATGCCACTCTCGGCGCCCCGCAGGGTATTGGGGCATCCGCGCGCGGCATTGCGGCGAACGCCCGTCCCGCGCTTCGTGAGGCTTATGATCGCGCCTACAATCTGCCGATTGACTACGCATCGGATGCCGGACGGAACATCGAGGCCACGCTGAAGCGCGTTCCCAGCCGCATCATGAAGCAGGCCGTCGACACCGCCAACGAGGCAATGCAGGTCGCCGGCACGACGAACAAGCAGATCCTGGCCGACATCGCCGACGATGGCACGGTGGTTTTCCGTGAGATGCCGAACGTCCAGCAGCTCGACGAGATCAAGAAGGCGCTCGGCGAGATCGGGGCGAACGAGGTGGACCAGTTCGGCCGCCCGACCGCAGCCGGGGTGCGGGCCAAGATGCTCGCACGTGATGTCAAGAATGCCACCAGCGACGCGGTCCCTGAATATGCCGCAGCGGTCAAGCTCGGCGGCGACAAGATCGCAGAGGATCAGGCGCTCGACCTCGGTCGCAAGATCCTGCGCCCGAACACCACGCGCGAACAGGTTCTCGACGCGGTGGCGGATGCGTCAGAGGCAGAGCGTGCGGCGCTTGCTCAGGGCCTTCGGTACGACATCGAAGAGAAGATGGCGAACGTGTCCCGCGCCGTCACAGACGGCAACATGGACGCGCGCGAAGCCGTGAAGGCTATCAAGGACTTCTCCAGCCGTGCCAGCCGGGAGAAGATCGAAGCGGCGATCGGTGCAGAAAAGGCCAAGACGCTCTTTGCCGATCTAGACCGCGCCACGATGGCGCTGGATCTTCGGGCTGGCGTGCAGCAGAACTCCAAGACGTTCGCCCGTCTCTCGATGGACGACACGATCACTGCACAGCAGGATGGTGGAGCTGTCGGCGCGCTTCTCGAAGGCAAGCCCATCGGTGCCACTCAGCGCATCGCTCAGGCGCTGTCAGGCCGCACGCCAGAGGCCAAGACGGCGATGGCCGACAAGACCTATCAGGAGATCGTGCAGGCGCTCACGACCCGTCGCGGAGCCGATGCACAGCGCGTGCTTTCAGACCTTCAGTATATCGGTGGTCGATCCGCTCGAAATGAGGAGATTGCGCGCGCTCTGTCTCGTGGAGGGTCGCTCGCTCTCGGGCTACCTGCTTATCAAACAGGAACGCAAGCGATGCGAGCGCGGCAGTAGCCCCGACGCATCCTAGCATGAAGGCCGCGCCACCGTAGGCGGCGTAGATCGCCATTGCGCCGCTGTAGAAGACCCAGGCCGTAACGGCCCAGGCGGCGAAATAGACGACATACAGGATTGCTCGCATAGCCGGGCACTCTTCCACAATCCCGACAGTCCAGCAAGGCGCTTCCTCGCGAGGCGCCTTTTTCTATGGAGGCGATATGCCACGCGACTCGAACGGTGCCTACACGCTTCCGACCGGCTACCGGGCGGTAACTGGCCAGAAGGTGCTTGCCAGCCAGCACAACCCGCCGCTGGAGGATCTGGCGTCCGCCATCACCGGTTCGCTCGCGCGCAATGGCACATCGCAGATGCTCGCCGACTTTCCGATGGGCGGCTTCAAAATAACGGGCATGGCTGCCGGGACGCTCGCAACCGACGCCGTCACCAAAGGCCAACTCGATGCGCTGATCCCGGTCGGCACGATATGGGACCATGCAGGCACGGCGGCGCCGGATGGATGGCTCCTTTGCTACGGCCAGACGGTCTCCCGCTCCACCTATGCCAACCTGTTTTCGACCATAGGCACGAAATTCGGTGCCGGCGATGGGGCTACGACCTTTGTTATCCCAGATCTTCGGGGCCGCGTTGTAGCCGGCGGCGATGCCATGGGCGGCACGGCGGCCGGTCGGATGACCGCTGCGACGATGACCGGGGCAGGAACGTCCGGCGGCGTTGGCGGTGTCGAGACGGTGGCGATCAGCCAAGCGCAGTTGCCCAGCTACACGCTGTCCGGCGGTTCGGCGTCGAGCCACACCCACACATACCTGCGCTTTTCCGGCCTGACCTCTGCGCAATCCGGCTCGGGCGTCACCGGCCTTTGGGCTGGGCAAGCAGACGTGGCGACCAGCGGCGCTGTCGTCTCCGGCATCACCATCCCCTCCGGCGGTAGCGGAGCGGCGCACAGCAACGTGCAGCCGACGATGGCCCTCAACAAAATCATCAAGGTCTGATCGTTATGGCGAATATCCGCATCACGTCGCTTCCTAGCGAAGCAACCCCGTCCGCGACAGACGTGGTGGCGATCGACGGCACCACTACTCGCAAGGCAACGCTGTCGGCCATCGCCGCAGCAGGGCGCCCATTCGCGTCGCAGATCGAGGCCGAGGCGGGCACTTCGGCGACTGTCGCCATGAATCCGCTGACGACCAAGCAGGCGATCGCTGCCATTGGTGCAACGCTCTACGCCTCCGTGGCCCAAGGTGCGCTGGCGAATTCTGCGGTCCAGCCGGGCGATCTCGCCACTGTCGCGACCACCGGGGCCTATTCGGACCTCAGCGGAACGCCGACGCTCGGGACGGCAGCGGCAACGGCATCAAGTGACTATGCGCCCGCCGCGGCAGCACTCCCGATTGCCGGCAATGCCGGGCAGGTTCTGGTCAAGTCCAGCTCCACAAACTACGACGTGGCGTGGTCGGCCACTGCCTCGGGCTCCGGCGACATGCTGTCCAGCGCCTACGATCCGCAAGGGATCGGAACCGATGCATTTGACCGCGCCAATCATACAGGCATCGACGATCACGCCCCATACTTCTCGGTCTACGCCTTCAGCGCGACGGGCGATGGGTCAACGGACGACCGTACGGCCTTGTTCAATGCCAATGCAGCGGCCGCGGCGGCCGGTGCCGGTCTTCTGATCGAACCGGGCACTTTCCTAATCAGTTCGGCGCTGACACTCACGGTGCCGGTCAAGTTTGCAGGAGGTAAGCTGAAGCCCGCGAGCGGCATATCCATTCTCATCACGTCAGAAATCATCTCCAGGGCGACGCAGATCTTTGACACAAGTCTGGGCGGAACCATCACCGGGTCGCCACGCCTCCCGGACGGCTCTGCGTGGGCCGAATGGTGGGGCGCCAATCCGGTCGGTGATTGCACCACGGGCATTCTGGCTGCCTTGGCCTTCCTCAAGCAGCGGGCAATATCCGGTTCGACTGGTGGCATCCTCCAGTTCGAACAGGGTGACTATGGCCTGTCGTCATCCGCTACAATCGACTTCCGTGCCTGCAAGCTGCGCGGGCGCGGGTATTGGCTGTCACGCATCTACGGTAACGGCTCGATCACGATGTTCGACGTGGTCGGCAATATCGACGGATCGAAAGCCTCTTACGGCTTCGAGATGACCGGTCTTCGCCTGAGTGGCGACAACAGCAACAGCCAGCCGGCAGCCGGGACAATCCTCAAGCTGTCCTACGTCCAGCAACACATCATCGCCGACAACCATTTCGACAATATCTACCGGGCGATCCACTGCTTTTCCTGCGAAGGGCCGATGGTCCATGCCATCCGCGGGAACTCGTTCATCGCGTCGAACAGCACGCCTGCAATAGCGGGCAGCTTCCTGCTGTACCTCCAGGGCGTCGCGGACACGGATCCGGCAGTTACTACGGGCCTCTGCCACACCTACCATGTCACCGACAACCGCGGCGGCGGCGTCGGCATCCAGAATGGGTTTGTTCTGGATGGCTTCGATCAGGTCCACATGACGGCAAACCACGTCTGGGGATGTGAGCAGGCTTGTCTGTCAATCACGTCGAATGGCCAGGACGGATACAACTTCTTCTCGAACGGCGATACCTGGGAAGCCATCAACGGCGGCGCGTCCTACGCCGTGTCGATCGTATCCAGCCAAGCGAGCAACCTGAACACGCTGCACTTCTCGGGCGGGCAGGCTCTCAACGGGTCCAACGCTTGCGTCTATATCAGCGGGACGGCGCCAAACAACGTCAAGTTTGACAGCTACGACTTCCGTCAGTTGGTCGGCAATGGCATTCTGGTTGAGGGCGGTGAGGACATCATGTTCACGGACTGCTCCGCCATTGACATCAATATTAACGCCGATGGGAACAATCACTACTACATGATCATCGGCAACGGTGGCACCGGGCCGAACGGGATCATCGTAGACAATTTCGTATGCCGGAAGAACGATTTCGCCTCCGATGGTACGGCTGGCATTGACGTTCGTGCTGGCACTGACGTTCAAATCGGCGGCGGTCGGCTTCGCAATGTCGCAACAGGCGTGCAGATGGCTGCTGCAATGCGGGACGAGGTGACAGTCGGCCTCATGGATGTCGGCTTGCGGATGCCGACTGTGGCATCCGCAACGACCGTCGTTCTTCCGCTAGGCTGTGAAATGTTCCATATTTCGGGCACGACAACCGTGGGCAACATCGCCGTGCAGAGTATGCACCGCGACCGAACTGTGAGCCTGCGTTTAGACAGCGGCCTGACGGTTCAGCATTCCGGTGGCGGCAATCTCCGTCTTAACGGGGCTGCGAATTTCGTAGCCGCCGCCGGGAGTTGGATTCATTTCCGCTGCGATGTCGACAACGATCTCTGGATTGAGACCGGACGAACGGCGGCGTGACCTGCATCAGCCTCTGCTGAATAGCCTGCGGCGCAGCGGCTCCGCAGGCTTTTGAGCCTGCTCTGGTATTGCCCTCTCAAGAGCCTTGATCGATTGCCCTGTGTCGTAGATCTGCTTCGACGCTTCCTGCCCCTGCTGGTAAACGCGGTTCCAGAGCGTGCCGAGACCAGCTTCTACCTGTGTAGCGATCAGATGGTTGCCGGTGGCGATCTGGTCGAGCCGCCGGATGATCATCTCTTCCGTCGTGACCTCGCGCGGCGTGCCAAAGCGGGCGACTGGAACCACTGTCGGCTGATCGCTGATGACTGGCATGTCAGGAAGTTCCTGACCGGGCAGGGCGAAAGCAGGGTGCTCGGAAGAAGCGAAGCGCTTGGCCGATGTCAGGTACGGCTCGACGTTCTCTCCGCGATAATGCTTCTGGACTGCCATCCGGTCAGAGGTCGAGTTCTCGCCCTTCTCTGCTATGCAGTAGGTCGACCCGTATCCCTGCACCCGCACGTATGAGGCCTCGGCGATCTCGCCATGGGGTGTCTCCGCTGTCGGGCGGCAGTGGTACAGGTCCACGCATCCGCCAAGCTCGGGATCACCGAAAGGCATATCGCAGCGCGAAGCATAGACCTTGGCGTCGGCGAATTCGTTCACCAGGCAATAGTCCATGATCCAGTCGGGCGTGATCTTCACATAGGCCGATGGGAAGCCGTTCGACCACGCATAGATGAACATGCGACCGCCCGGCTTGAGCATCTTCGTCATGTTGCGGACCATCGAGAGCGGGTCGAACACGTTGTCGAGCGAACCGCCGTCGATGATGAAATCGAACCGGCCGATCAGCTCTTCCGGCACCTCGCCGCAGACGTCGAAGATGAAGTCGGCGCCTTCATACGGGCTGATGTCCGCGACGTAGTATTTTGCATCGGTGAAGGACTGGAACAGCGAACTGTCCAGGATGGTCTCCTGGCCGTTGTGGTTGTGGGTGTTCAGCGTGTCCACCTCGAAGCTGGTCGTCCTGCGCTTCACCCCATAGCGGTCCAGCATATCGCGAACCTCTTCGGCATTCGGCGCGATGTGCTGTCGCCCGACCGCAAGCACTTCGCCCTTGATCGGCTTGTGCGCGTGCTCGTGGATCAGCAGCTCGACCTCGATATGTCCCATACCCATTCTGCACGTCCCTCCGGTTTTGGCAGTACGTCTTACCGTAGCGACAACATCCGCTGATCCCCAAGCAAAATCTTCCACAACCCGGAGAACCACCATGGCTGCCGAAACGCTTTCGGTCGCGCTCTCGCTGATGTTCGGCCATGAGGGCGGCTACTCCAATCACCCACGCGATCCGGGTGGACCAACTCGATACGGCGTCACTCTCGCCACGTTGCGCGCCCATCGTCGCCGCGCAACGACTGCCGACGACGTGAAGGCGCTGACGCTTTCCGAAGCCGAGCAGATCTACCGCAAGAACTACTGGCATCAGGCCGGCGCCGACCGCCTCGCTGTCGGCCTGGACTATGCAGTGTTCGACTTCTCGGTGAACTCCGGTCCGTCGCGAGCGGTCAAGGAATTGCAGCGCATCGTCGGCGTGGCGATGGACGGCATCATCGGCGACAAGACGCTGGCGGCGGTCCACTCGTACAAGGGCGGCACCAGCGCCCTGATCAATGCCTACTGCGACCGCCGGCTGGCCTTCATGCGCTCTCTCAAGACTTGGGGCACGTTCGGCAAGGGCTGGTCGCGCCGCGTCGCCGAGGTCCGCGCCGCCGCGCTCAAGATGACAGCCGGCGCGAAGCCGGGGGCCAACCCCGGCCTGACGCCGACCGAGACTGCCAAGGCGCCGCAGTCCGACAAGGCCGTCACCGACATCCTCAAGAAGCCGGAAGCCTGGGGTCCGATCGGTGGCGTCCTGTCGGGCTTTGCGGCCATCGCCAGCGGCACCGGCCCGATCCAGTGGGCTCTCGCCTTCCTGATGGTCGTGGCCGTCCTGGTGGGCGTCTACTTCGTCGTCAAGCGCGTTCGGAGCGAGTGATGTTCGGCTTCCTCACTCCGCGCGTGCTGTTCATTGGCGCTCTCGTCGCCGCCGGCCTGTTCGTCTTCGGCTATGCCATGTGGACGGCGAAGCAGTCCGGCGAACTCGGCGCGACCCTCGAAACCATCCGACAAAATCAGGAGGCCGGCAATGCTGGTGAAACCGCTCGTCTTGACCGCGCTGCTTGTGTCGCTCGGGGGCTGCGTTGGGACTTCGAACGTGGCCTCTGTGTCAGCGTCGACTGATCTGCGCCGTGCGCTCGGGACGGCCCTTCCCGGTTCGCGTGGTGCGACTCCAGCGGATCAAACGGCGATCGACGACACGGTAGCCGGCGGCTGCGCCATCGGGCTCTACAGGCCCCAGGAATGCGCGCGGCACAACTCCGTGCAGCGATAAGCGGCCCGCCGTTGGGATTGCGCCCCAGCGACGAGCCTGACCGAAACCCTAATGAGAGGGCGCCGGCTGCGTTCAGCATCAAGCCCGGTGGTTGACGAATGATGAACAGCAAACACTGTGACGGCCGGCTTGACGGAAGCGTGTGATAGGATGCCAGATGTGGAATCCCGCGTCGCCCGCGTCGAGGGCTCGATCTCCGATATGACTCGTCGGATCGATACGCTCCAATCCGCCCATGAAGCCTTGAAGGAGCTTAGCCGTCAGGAACGGGGCTTCATGCAGGATATTCGGGCGCAGGAGCGCGAGCATCTGGACGAGAAGTTCAGCGGCATCAATCGCCAGTTCCATGCCATCGAGAAGCGGCTGGAATCGTTGCAAGGCGTCGTCAACCGTGTGGGCTGGGCCATCGCCGGGTCGCTCCTGGCCGGCGTCGTGACCTTCGCGTTCAAAGGCGGTCTCGTCCTGCCGGCCTAGCCGTCACTCACTGCCGATATACCCAGCCCGTCGTGCTCTTGATTGAGCGCGGCGGGTTTCGTTGCGTTCGCCCTATCCCGCTTTGTCCAATCCTCGGCCAGAGAAAAGCGTCCCGTTTGAAACGACGAGGCCGCTCGGGTCGACGTAAACTTCGCCAGCCTCGCAGAGTTCGTCGTTCACCGTTATCGTTCTCGGGCCTTGGATATTCACGTCCTGCGCGACCAACCATGCGCTGATGGCACGTGCAACTTCATCGCCGGACAGTTCGATCGTTACGCCGGGCCCGTACTCTGTCGTCCCGTCACCGTATCGAATGTGCATTCTCTCGCCCTCTCTATCCATTCCCAGACTGCGGGGTGGGGTCAAGCTATCGCCCCGCCGTCCTCTGGATAGGCGAGGCCGATCTTACCCGGCTCCCTGATGAGCTTGTGTCTCATGCTGGGATTGTTGACACGATTACCCCGAAGGCCCTCGAACAGGCTCAGGTAGCGGAACGGTATCGTGGCCGTTCGCCCGCAAGACTGGCTGATAACCGCCTTATCGCCGATGATCGCGCGAATGGGGCCGGTGTACGCGCTTATGCCTGTCTCTCGCCACAGCCGCGTGTCGATGTTGACCAGATCGCCGACCATCATCGGGCTCACGAATAGCTGCCGGACGGGCATAAGAAATTCGGCTTTTGCCACGAACGGGGCGGCGATGAGCCCGCTGAGAAAACCACGCCTTGTAATGCTCATTGGCCGGCTCCTTTGATTGGAATTCTACAACTAAACCATTGATGTCGCTAGTGCGATTTGCGCTTCGTTTGGGAGGAAAACCGCAGGGAACTCGGGCCGCGGTGCGGTATCATAATCCGCTGCTCAGAACTTGGCGCCCGCTCTCAGTCAGACCGTAGTGATCCGATCCGACAGACGACGCTTGCTTATGCACCAGCCCCAATTCCTTGAGCTTGGTGAACGTGCCGCGACGGATCTTCACATAGGTGTCGAGAGTCCCAACTGGTGCGACCACGTCCCCAGCCCAGCTTCCGACTGTGAACCGCTCATATGATAGTGCCTCGCGCTGTGCCTTGGTGAGCTTCATCGTGCTGCCCTTTCGATCCATTGCCATCCGTCGTATTTGTCGCCGCGCGTTTTCATGTGCGTGTACCGCTTCAGGCTCGCCCATGACCGATGACCGGACACAGCCGCTGCGTGCGGAATGCTGGATCCCATCTCGAACAGCCGGCTGACGCCTTCGTGCCGCAGGTCGTGGAACCGCAAGTCGTGGATCCCGAGCACCTGACAGGCGCGCGTGAAAGCCGCGCCGATCGCATCCGTCGTGTAGGGGAAGATCCGCGGATCCGTTCGCGGCATGGACAGTACGACACGCATTGCCGGATCCGGTACGTCACAGCGCGTGTCGTTCCCGATCTTCTGGCCGGGGTGCTTCATGTCGCGCACGACGACGGTGGAATGTTCCTCGTCGAGATCGGCCCATGCGATACGAGTGATTTCTTCCTGCCGGCGGGTGGAAAACAGGGCGAAGACCACGACCTTGACCATCGGCACCACGGCGCGGCCGCGCGCATCTCGTTCCTCGAAGAACGTCAGGATCAGCTCCAGTTCCTCCAGCGTTGGGCGACGGTCGCGCTGCTGGCTGGCAGAGATCAGCCCTTGATGCCGCATCGCGCCCTGCGCCTTCTTCATCTCGCGCTCGTCTAGAGGCCAGTCCCAGGATGACATCGCCACGTTGAAAACCGCCGAGAGGTGGGAGACATAGTTGCCGACCGTCTGCGGCTGGCTTTCCTCGCCACGGCGGCGCGCGAACGCCACAAGGTCAGGGCTCCGAATGTCCCGGCATTTCATGTCGGCGAGTGGATCCGCCTTGATGGATCGCAGCACCTGCGCCTTCGTCCGTCCGATCTCCTTTCGCGACTCCGCGATGTATCGGTCTATGGCGTCGGCCAGCGTCGGCGTGCCTGCCTTGGCCGCATTGAGCGCGCCGGGCCGCTTCAACTCTCCCTCGCGTCTTTCCAGCCATGCAGCCGCCGCCTGCCGCCGATCGAACGTCTTCGTCTCGCGATGGGCGATCTTCCCGTCCACCTTGATGACGATCTGCGCGCTGTAGCCGGTGGTGCCATCCTTGCGCTTTCGCGGTATAACCGTCCCCACGTTCCCCTCCGCTTCGGTACGACATGAAGCAGATTGGTACGTCGCCGACGTATTGAGCGCAATGGTTCGGGGTATGTTCACGCAACCCGAGGCAACCCGGGGTAAGGTTGGCAAGCGAGCAAGTGACTGACAGGATTGCGGAAGCACTACCACACAGGGCCTCGCGCTTCGCCGTGGCGCCGATGATCGACTGGACCGACAGTGAACTCGGGGCGTTTCGCGCAGGGCCTTGTGGCTGAGTTGCGTTTTCATGGCGTACCCCATGGCGTACTATGCCGCGTCGCTGGTGAGGGTGCGAGCCTCTTTTTCGGCCTTCATCATGCGCGCATCAATCCATGCCGACAGGTGCGAAATGTGGACGCCCTTGGCCGCGCGCTGGCTGTCCTCGATGCGGGTCAGCGGTAGGCTGATCTCGCCGCGCGCGATCTTCTCCGACAGCTTCTTGACCGTCAGATGCCGGAAATAGTCCCGACAGACCGTCTCGATGGGGACGACGGCGCAGTTGTATTGCGCCATGAGCAGCATGGTGGTGTTCATTTGCCACCCTCCTTCTGAACGAGGGAGCCCGCGCCATAATTCTGGAACATGGGTTTATCGGCGTTCCTCGCAGCGTTGGCGCGGTTGGCATCGATCGCGGCCATCTGCGCCTTCGTCTCATCCGACAGTTCCCAAGCTGACCCGATGACGGCGCCTACTGCTTCGCCGCCCTCCTTCGCCATCTCCAGCAGCTTGTCCTGTATCGCCATGCAGGCGTTGAAGGTGCGGCTGCCTTCGCCGCCGTCCCATCGCTGGGCAAGGTCTTTGGCTGCGGCGGCTCCAGCCTCCAGCCCCTCCCGCCGGCCTTCTGCTCTGGCTTGGGAGAGGGCAGCATTGACATGCGTAACCAGCGGGTTGCTCTCGCTCATCGTCCGACCTCCATTCCTGTCTGGCGGTCCACGACCTTGCCGGACATTGTGCGCTTGAAACGGCTGTTGCGGCCACCGGGGAAGGTGGACGGCTTGCCAAGCCCCACGTGCTTTGCCTTCATGCTGCGAACCTTGGCGCGCTCGGTGTTCTCAGCCGACGTTTTCGCCTCGTGGCACTGGCCGCACAGGATCTGGAAATTGCTCTCGACGTTCTCCCCGCCGTCTGCCAGGGCAACGATGTGATCGCGGGCAGGCTTGTCGCCCGGCATGATCTTCTTGTCGCAGTGGGCGCAGCGGCCCTTGCAACGCTCCCATATCCGCAGCGAGGCGAGCTTGCCGGGCATGGAGTTGTCGGTCTTGCCGCGCCATTCGGGGACGGTTCTAGCCATTTGCCTCGTCTCCTTCATTCCACGCCTCGGACTTGCCGGCGGCTTCCTCCTTCGCCCGCAGTTCGCGTGCAAGCTGCTCGGCCTTGATCCGGCACAGGTTGTCTGCGGCCATCTTCAGCGGGCGGCGGATCGGGCGCTTGGGCTGAGGCTCGGGGATGATCGCGAAGTTGGTAAGGGTCATGCGGGTTCGTCCTCACACATGATGATGCAGGGGGTTCCATCGGGCTTGGTCGGGCGGCTCCAGTGCGTGAAGCCCTCGGTGACGAATGCCGCCCACTCGCCGTCATCCCACCAGCAGTCGGTCATCCGGCCATAGGCGGGGTGCCAGAGGTCAATGATGGTGCCGTCCTTGGGCGCGGTCTCAATGTCTTGCCAAAGAGTCATGCGGCGCGCTCCTGCTCCTGAGCCTCGTGGAAGACGACGCCATGCTCGGCGCCCCAGGAGAACATGAACTCGATGAGGTCCGTCATCTCCTGCTTCGACAGGTCCGACGAAGACTGCCCCCACGGGATGAAGGTCGAGCCGTCCAGCGACGGAAGGAACTGCACCTCGCGACCGCAGGCGTGCATGAAGAGGATCTTCCACTGGTCGGGCGTGTAGCGCCGGCCATTGTGCTCGCGCTGCTGTGCGATGTCCGTCAGCATGGCCCACATGCGGTCGTTCTGGGGCAGGGTGCGCTTGGCAGCCTTGAACTCGATGCGGCTACCCCACGGTGCCTTGGCGGCCCATGCCGCGACCTTTGCGCGGTCGGCGCCGGTGTTGAGGACGACGAGAGCGCGGCCCATCACGCGGCCTCCTTCTTCGCGGTCGCCCTCTCGACGATCTTCTTCAACTCCAGCGCGTCAGTCGGAGACTTCGCCCAGAACTGCTGAAGGCCGGCGCGGTTGGCATCACGCCAGCGCGCTACGTCGGCGGGGTTGGACTGGTTGATGAAATCGACGGCGCGGTCGTAGAACTGTCCCTTGGGGACGTTCTCCAGCGTCCAGCCGTCGCCCCAGGTGACGGTGATGGCGTCGTGGGCGCCGATCGCCAGCATCCGGCGTTCCTCGGCTTCATGCTCGACGATCTCCGAGGCGGTCAGGTCCAGCGTCTTCGCGCGGTCCAGTTCCTCCTCGACGTAGACGCCGGAGAACTGGTCAGGCCAGCCGGCGCGCAGGGCCTGCGCCTCGGCGCACTTCGTGATCATCACGACCGGCATCTTGCCCCAATTGCCGCCGGTATCGAGCGACTTGTTCCCGGTCGGCTTGCGCTTGCCTGCGGCCTCGTCCCATGCCCATTCATCGACGACAGGCGCGAACTCGTCCCAATAGGCTTCGCCCACGACGGGGAACCATTCGCCGCGGTTGTCTTGCTGCCAGAGCTTGACGCGGGCAAGGACGATGCCTTTGGGATTGGTCGGCCCCTTCAGCGCTTCGTCGAAGATGACTTCAGCCGGCTCCGATGCCGGGCGGTAGTTCTTGCACCGCTGGGCGATGACGCGGAGACCGTCTCGGGAGACGACGATCGACATCCGCCGCTTGTCGGGCTTGTCCTTGCTGAACACCAGCGGCAAGATCTGCTTGCGGAACGGGTCGAGCCCGTAGGAGCGCGCCGCTTCCATGAAGAGGTCGAACTCAGGAGCGTTACAGTCCTTCGCGACGGTGTTCTTCACCAGAGAGATCTGGCGGTTCGTCATTTCGTAATTGGTCAGGGACATGGGTTAGCTCCTCATCCGCAGAGAGATTGATCCGTTGTCGAGACGGGCGCCGGGGATGGCCTCCTTGGCCGCAAGCGCCTCTTTCAGGGCCTTCTTGTCCAGCTTCGGCGCGGGCGGCTCCGGCGTGGTCCAGAAGCGCGAGGGGATTTCCGCCTCGTTCTCGACGACGACCTTCGGCGCGACGGTGGACAGGTAGATGGTCCGGGTCGCGAGCTTGATTTTGCGCTGCTCGGCCTCTACCATCGCGGCCTCGATGGCGGCGCGGAGGATTTCCTTGCGGCGTTCGATGCGTGACCGCCGGTTGGCGAACTCTTCCTCCTTGGCCTTCAGACCAAGCTCCAGAGCCTCACACTCGTCGATCTCGTTCAGCGCCGCACTGACCGCCTCGTAGAGGTTCGTTTCGCCCTCGACGGCAGTGCTGACGATCTCTTCGTCGTCGGCGTCGCCGAAGGTCCGCAGGTGATCCACGAGCCGGCGGGCGGCTACGGTCTCGCGCTTCAGGGCGTGCGTGGTCTCGCTCATTTGCCGGCCTCCTTCGCCAGCTTGTCGATGGTCTGGTACGCCGCGCGGAGCTTGGGCAGTCGCAAGTTTGCGAGGTCCGCCTCTGCCTGCCTTCCCGCGCGGCGAATGTTGGCGACGTGCGCCGCCCGCTCGATGCCGATCAGCTTCAGCTCGTCTCGCTGTTCGGCGAGGCTGATGTCCTCGGCGCTCATTCGGAGCCTCCAGTGCGGAGAGCGGGCAACAGGTGATGGCGGTAGACCGAGCCGAACAACCATTCGTGCGTGTCGATCCAGCCGATGGCCTTGTCGTTGGTGCCGCGAATTTCGATGACGCAGCCTTCATGCACCCACGCCTGCGAGACGAGATGCGCGTCGCCGTTCGGCATGGTCTCCATCGAGCGGATTGTGACTGCTGGGAGCGTGCCGATGATGGCCTCCACCTCGGCTACTGCCGGTGCCTGGAGGCGAGAGGCGGCTTCGCGGAGGAGGGCTTCGTCGGGGTGGTAGATGTTCCCCATCGATCCGCATTGCGGCTTTGCGCGGCGTCGCAGTTCTTCCGAAATCTGGGCGTCGGTCATCCGCATCAATTCTTTTCGGGGCAAGGTCATGCTGCTACCCTCCGTTCGCGCATCTCGGCATCCCGTAGGGCAGCCTCTGCGCGGTTGATGTCTGCGTGGATCTTCTCAAGGACGATGCGCGAGCCGGAGCGACGAACGTGGTCAAGCTGTTCGCGCAGGCCCTTGAGGCGGACAGATGCGAGGATCGGGGTCATTCCGCAGCCGCCTGGAACAAGCGCGGCAGCCTCGGCGACATGCCGTAATCCGCGCGGGCGCTGGCCTCGAAGTCGAGCAGCGCATCGGCTGCCTTCTCCTGAGCCTCGTCGTCGTTGCTGAAGGCGTCATCGATCGCCGACCGGAGCATGTCGTCCGTCGTCGGGTGCAGCACGCCGTTTAGGGTGCGAGGCGACGGGTTCAGCTTGCGCCGCTTCGTCGTTGTCCCATCGGGATTGCGCTTGAAGGCCTTGCCCTCGCGCTCGACGCCATCGACGAAATACTCTACGATCTCCATCGCGTTCTCGCCGTCGTCAGTGACGGTGATCAGGCATTCCAGATCGGCGATTTCAATGCCCGCGACCTTGAGCGGTACGCCTATCTCGATGGTGGCATGAGGCTTATCGGTCCAGTGTGCCATGGTCGGATTACTTCCTCTGGCGTTCAGCGGGGAGTGGAAAGGGCAGTGACGTTCATGCATCCGCACTCGCCGGCATCGACGCACCCGCCGACACCGAACTGGTCGGGGCGATGATTGCAGGGGCGCGGGCAGAAGTTGTTTCGCAAGGCAGCGCGAAGCCGGGCGTTGTCGGCGAGGGCCACCGCCAGCGGGACAGACACGCTCTCGCGCCACTGACGCTTGACGTTCTCGGGTTCGAGGTCCCAGCCGGCGTAGTCGATGCCCTTGCGGTCGCCCTCGTATTCGTATGAGGCGCGCGCGGCCTGCTCGACCAGCGCTTCCTCTGTCGAGGTGGATGGGGCGGGGCGGCACGCCAGCATGCCCTTAATCAGATCGCGGCAGATGCGAATGTCAGCCGCTCCCGGCGCCTCGCACCTTGGCGTAGAACGCTGTCCCTGCCGCCAATTCGCGAAGGCGTCAGCCCACGCATCCAAGTCCGGCTCGGGCGCTGTCGAGGTGGATGGGGCGGGGGTGGCGAGGGCGGCTTCCACGCGATCCGCGAAGTCATTCCCGAGGCCGTTCGCTTCCCACACGATGTGGGCATCGGCTTCGCGGAGAAGCGAAGCTATCTCCAGCGCCCGCACCACGTCATGGGGCACGTCGGATGCGGCGGGCTGGGGGGCGGCGGAAAGGGCTTCACCCCAAGCAAACCGCATCTCGGCCATTCGGGCTTGCTTTGTGTTTTCGAGACCCTCCGGCAGTACGAAATCCGTCATTCCCTCCATCCGGGACAGCATCTCACGGGTCGGCTCGATTGGAACTATCTGCGTCTTCGCGTCGGCCATCGTCTTGTCCTCAGTGCTCGATTGATCGGATGCTGGCGAAGGCGGATGTCGCTGCGTCAGCGCGCGCCTCGATGGTGCGGTCGTAGATCCATCCGGCTACGAGCGGGATCAGAAGGGCTACGACAGCCATGGCGCGGTGTTCGGTGCGGGAGGTCATGACTGCCCCCGCGCTTTTGCCAGAGCAGCGCGGATGTCTCGCCAGATGCTCACGGTTTCGTCGGCCATCTTGCCGATGCCGTAGTAGTCCAGCGAACCTTCAGGCCCGTCCGGGAATGTCTTGGTCCAGTCGGCGTCGAGGCGCTCCAGCGCGGATAGCAGATTGGGCGCGGCGGCGATCAGGTGGGCATTCGCTTCAGAGACGGCTTGATCCCTTGCGCCGGCGTGGCAGAATTGGTTGCAGGCTACGGCGTCAAATTCTGCATCGATCTGCCAGTACCCGCCCCAACTCTCCCCGTGGTCGCCTTTGACAGCAGTCCAAGGTCCCGGCGTGTGCTTTGCTTCCGTCGTCATGCTCTGTCCTCCGGTTGGCAGCGCTTGGCTGCTGGGGGTGGGGGCCCGCCTAACGGGTTAGGATGATGGTGATGATCGGTAGAGCGACTGCCGCCCCGATCATCGCGACGAGTAGCGTTAGCTGGGCTCGGTCGGTCATCTTCGTCTCTCCGTGTGGCGTTCGATGGGGAGGGCGGGGCACTTGGCCCCGAGGGGTTCAGGCGGCTACGTCCGCTAATTCTTCGCGCAGTCGGTCCCTGACGCGCTTGCCGAGCGGAGTACGGGCAAACACCCACACGAATGGCCGCTCATCTGGGTATTTCGGAATGATCAGCCCGAACTCTTCCAGCATGCCGACCGCAGACGGCGATTCCTTCGGCTTCATCTCGCCAAGCAAGATTGCCTTGGCTTCGTCGCGCAGTCGTGAAATGACGTAAGCCTCCACCGCTGCGTCACATGCGATCTGGTAGCAGGCGATTTTTGCATCAGGGCTCACGACAGCCGCCCCATCGCGTTCAACGCGGCGCGCTCGGTGCGGAAGGAGCGGATGACACTGACGACGCCTTCGCTGTTGCGGCGGACGATCATCCAAACGTTGGCGTGCTGCTCGACTGCGGTCATCTGTTGGCTCCGGGTTCGGTGCGTTTCGATTGGCGGGGGCGGGTGCCCCTGTGAGTTGGAATGTAGGCCACCCCTACGCTGCATGTCAAGCGGAAAAGTAGCCTTGACCTACTTCTTGCGGCGGCGTAGGTAGGTGCTTCGCGCAGACGGGTGCAAATCCCGCCGGCTGAGCGCGAGGCGCGGGGTCGAAAGTCCTAAGGTGCTACCGGAAACTAAGGACGGGCCAACCGATAAGGCGCCCTGCCGTATGCGACCGACCGAACGACGGTTCAGGCCAGCATGGCAAACGTCCCTCTGCCTTCATGGGCTCAGCCCATGGGGGTAGGGGGGTCTTTGCCTCCGCTCCCTCCCTTACTCGGGTTCAGGGCTTAGGAAACTAAGGCTCTAACAGAGAAGGATATGCACAGAAGCGCGCGCCGAAATCAGCTTTCTCCGGCCATCACAATGCAGTGCACCGAGCGGACGCATTGGTGATCGAAGCGCAGTTCCTTCGCCGGGTTGAACTGCTCCAGGACGAGGCCATCCGCATTGTGCCGGACGAAGCGCTTCACGAAGGCCAAGATGGGTCCGTGTTCTTCAAGCTGGATCTGGGCGACGACATAACTGCCTCGGCGTGGCCGGCGGCGGGGGTCAACGAAGGCGATCTCGCCGTCCTCATATCGAGGAGCCATAGACTCGCCGGATACAGTTACAGCATAGGCACCTGAACTAGGGGCAATCGAAGGCGGCGCCATCAGGTCGTACAAGTGGTTTCCGTTCAAGACAAACTCTCCATCTGCCCCGCCGACAGCCTGTCCGTAGACCGGAACTCGAAACCCGACCTGTGTAACCCTTTCTCCTATCTGAGCATTGGACACCGCCGCAGGTGCCGCATGTTCGCTCGGGATCGCTGGCATTTCGTCGGAAGGAGGCGTTCCCTTCCCGTGGAGATACCAGTCTGCATCACCGCCGAGCAGGTTGGATAGTCCTTCTAGCTTATCAATTGCCGGCTTGGTTGCGCCGCTTTCCCAGTTGGCGACGGAGACGCGATTGATGCCGAAGTGCTTGGCAACGTTCTGTTGCGTAAGCCCTTTGCGCATTCGCGCCCGGAGAATTCTCTGGCCAATCGTGCTCATGGGGCCTTGTAGGGAATCCCTACTTTATCCACACCTACTTTTTTGCTTGACGGCGTAGGTAGGTCTCGCCTACTACTGTAATCCATGATCACCATCGTCAAACAGGCAGCGGAGAAGGCGGGGGGCGTAGTAGCGCTCGCACGTGAACTCGGCATCGAACATCCCAGCCTGCATTCTTGGAAGAAGGTGCCGGCGAGCCGCGTCCTCGACATGGAGCGGATCACGGGGATCTCGCGGCACGACATTCGCCCGGACATCTTCGGCGAAAAGCCTGAGGTGGCGGCATGAACCTGATGGCCCCCATCGAACAGTCGGCAAGCCTGCCGGCAATGCTTCAGCAAGCTTCCAACCGCCTTGCCAACGCGACCACGGCGGCTGAAATCCTCGAAGCCAAAGTCTCCGCTGAGATCGTCTATGACGAAGCCAAGCGGGCTCGCCGTCTGGCGGACGCCAAGGGTGCGCACGACACGGTGACGGCGGCAGCTCTCCGGGCGCAGGCCGACGCGAACGAGATCATTGCGCAGGCGCAGCGCCGATTGGCTGACGAATACGACGCGGCGCAGGAGCGCGGCGAAATCGGGAGGCAAGGACAACGAAGCGACCTTCTTCCCGACGAGAAGAAAGTCGCAAGTCCTCTTGAGGCTGGGATTTCGTACAAGGAAATACATCAGGCCCGGCAGCTTCGCGACGCAGAAGTAGCCGATCCTGGCATTACTCGCCGCGCCCTCGACGGGATGCTCCAGCGCGGCGACGAGCCGACGAAGGCCGCGCTTCGCCGCGAGATCATCGAAGCATCGAAAATGGGTTTGCAGGGTCGTACAGGCTCGCCAGCGCCATCGAACAAGAACCCGATGTATCGCGCCCCGACCGAAGCGGGGAAGGCGTGGACACACCTCTACGGCGTCTGCCGCGCCTTCGCGGAATGGGCGACCGACGAGAACATGAACCGCGCCGCCCAAGGGTTGCGCGAACGCGATGATAGCCAAGTCGCAAACATCCATGCCGTCCAGAAGGCGGCTGCCCTTCTCAATGAATTTGCGGAGAACCTTGATGCTCACTGACAAGCTGCGCCTATTCTACGAAAGCGTTCACGAAGCAATGCAGGACGTGGGCACCAGTGCCCCGCGCATTGCGGATCGCGTCATCACCAACGCATTCCCCGATACTGCCGATGCGGCGGAACGCGAGGGTGCGGACAAGATGCTTCGCGATGGCGTCGTCGCGTTCGTCACCAACTATCTCAAGCGCCACGCCGATCTGCCCGCGATTGGGCAGGCCGACTTCTACGACATTTCGCCCGAGTTCGCGGACATTGCCGGCAAGCTCCAAAGCTTGAGCCATTACGTGCCGACGCTCCAGCAGCATATGTCGGTCGGCTTTCTGGTGGCGCACCCCGACTTCCTCGACGAAGCCCGCAAGTTCAAGCGCCAGAAGGGCGAGGAAACTCTCGCAGAGGCCACGGTCCTCGATGAGTTGTACGACGCCGTAACTGGCCGGCTGGTGTGACCACGCTCCACACCATAGCCGAGATCATGGCCGCCTGGACCGCGATCTCCATCCTCTGCGGCCTGTTCATGGGCCGGTTCATCGCCTTCGGAATGGGAGAACGTCATGACCGCTGAACAGCTTGGCTGGCTTCTGCTGGCAGTTTCCATCGCAGGCATTGCGGCGAGCATCGTGATCGCGAACGTGCTGCTTTTCCTGTTCTCCGTGTACATCGCCGTCCTGATGGTGTTCGGCATCGTCGGCCAGCGGGTGCAGGCATGAGCGCGATCAAACGTGAGGTCGTCATTGGTGATTGTCGCGTCATCCTCGGCGATAGCGTTGAGATCGTGCCGCACCTGAAAGACATTGGCGCCGTGGTCACTGACCCGCCGTTCGGCATGGATTTCCGGTCGAACCATCGGAAGGTGCGCCATGAGGCTATCGCCAACGACGCCACCACGGCGCTCCTTGAATGGGCTTGTACAATCGAGGCTGCGCATTCGCGGTATATCTTCTGCCGGTGGGACAATCTTCGCGACATTCCTAAGCCGAAGTCCCTCGTGACGTGGGTGAAGAACAACTGGTCGATGGGCGATATGGAGCACGAGCACGGTCGTCAGACCGAGGTCGCAGCGTTTTATCCAGGCCCCGACCATGACTTCCCCAAGGGCCGACCCTCCGACGTAATTCGCGCGCCTCGCACGGGCAACGAGCACCATCCGACCGAGAAGCCGGTCCAACTCATGGCCGCGATGGTCGAGTGGACCCGTGGCACTGTTCTTGATCCCTTCTGTGGGTCGGGAAGCACCGGCGTAGCTTGTGCCCGTCTCGGCCGTTCTTTCATTGGCATCGAGTCTCACGAGCCGTATTTCGATATCGCGTGTGCACGTATCCAGAAGGCCTACGCCGCACCCGATATGTTCGGCGTCTCCGCTTCGCCTGCGCTTGTCCAGCAGGCCCTCTTCGGCAGCGAGGAGGCGGCATGAGCTACTCATCGGAATCCGACCGCGAGGCGATGTACGCTTTCATCACCCCGCTCTTGCGTGAGCATCGCATCCGCAAGGGACAGATCCAGCCATCGACGGAAGACGAGCGCCGCTGGGCCAGTGAAGGGCCGCGCGCATTCCGCGAGTGCGAGACTTTCGGAAGGGCCGCCTGAATGCCCCTCCACCCCCACCCAACACATCGCCCAGACCGTTTGACACGCAACGAATGCGGTCGCGGCGATGTCAGCCAGCCCAACGCCCGAGACCGAGGACACGTAAAGCCGCGGGCTGGCGCCTCTTTCCTCGACGGGCGCGTGACGCTGCATGTCGGTGACGTGCGCGAAGTCCTCGCCACGCTCCCGGATGCGTCCGTCAACTGCGTTGTGACCTCGCCGCCGTACTTCGGCCTGCGTGACTACGGCCACGAAGGGCAGATTGGTCTTGAGGCCACGCCGGACGAATTCGTGGCGGCGATGGTCGCTGTGTTCGGTGAGGTCCGTCGCGTGCTGAAGGATGACGGTACGCTCTGGCTCAATTTGGGCGACACCGCGAACAACAGGCGCCGCATCAGGTCGTCCAGTCATCAGCCGTCGCTCAATGGCTTCAGCGAATTGACATGGGCAGATGCCACGAAGCTTGGCCTCACTCGCCTCTCCATCACGTCCGGCGGCCTCAAAGAGAAGGATATGTTCGGCGTGCCATGGATGGTGGCCTTCGCCCTTCGGTCCTCTGGATGGTTCCTTCGTCAAGAGATCATCTGGGCGAAAAATTTTGGCAAGCCTGAGCCATCCATTGATCGGCTTCCGAACCGCCACGAGCAGATATTCCTGCTCACGAAATCGAAGCGGTACTATTTCGACCGCGCTGCACTGCCTGATTATGCGACGGGCTCCGTCTGGGAACTCCCGCCGACCGGCATCTCGGAACATGGCGCCAGCTTCTCGTCTCGATTGGTCGAGCCTTGTGTTCGTGCCGGCTGTCCAGCGGATGGCGTTGTGCTCGACCCTTTCGGCGGTTCGGGCACCACCGCGCTTGTAGCTCTTCGCAACGGTCGTCGCGCCGAGCTGGTCGAGATCAATCCAGAATATGCCGCAATGGCGCGCCGCCGCATCGAGACGGAATGGCGCGTCCCGCAGAAGTCCGAAGTCTCTGACCTCGGCCCGCTTTTCATGGGGGCTGTATAGATGGCCTTCATCCTCACCCCATTCGGTCGCGTTCCCCCCTCCCGCGCGATCGATAAGACCCTGGTGGCTGAAACCTCCCCAGCCACCAGGGTCGCTCCTGCCAGCATCGGGGCAGGTGCTGGCAAGATTGCAGATTGGAGCATCGCAGGCCGGATTGGAGAGGGGCAGCCTGTCCCTCGGTTCGGAAGCGTTGCCAGGAGCCCGCTCACCGGCCGCGGGTCCGATGGAAGGCCGGTTCAGTTTCGAGATTGGTGCGTCGTCCGACGGGTTGTAGGGGGGCTTTCTCCCTTTCACCCCAGGCTTGTCGTCGGAGGCGCTGCTAACCCCGTTCCCAGCCACGGGGCCAATGAAAGGCTGGGACAGTTTCTCGATACGTGCGCGGTTCCTGCGGCTGCTGCATTTGCGCGCCTCCAGGTAGTCGCTGAATTCGTCCGGGCTCGGCTTGCCGGCCTTCCCGGTCTCGCGCGGATTGCCGTCCAGCGCGTTGGTGCCGCCCTTGCCGGGGCGGTCTTGCAGGTCAAACAGGTCTGGTTGGGCCGTGTTCTCCATGCCCGAATAATTGGCATGGGAGATCCCGATGACCGTGGATCGATGGTCCAAGAACTTGGATCGGAACGAGAAGATGCACGCTGACGCTCTGGCCCCCCAGCTCATCCGGCAGTGCGCCGGGCCGCGCGGGCATGACGAGCCCGTCAAGGTTCTGTGGGAGCGCGCCTTCAATGCGCTGCACCGCGTCAATGATCGATGGACCCGCCGCAGGGTTCGCGCCGTCTGGCAGGGCGAAGCCCGCCGCATCGAATGGGACGAGATGCTCGAGATGGCGAAGGTCGCCGAGCTTCAAAAGGCGAGGAAAGATCATGCCGAATATTTGGCAGAAACCGCGCGGGTGGCGGCGCTTCGTGTCGCTCTTGAGGCGGCTCAGATGGGCTGAGCGCTCGCGCAAGATCGGTGCGGCCATCGCTGTCTGGATCGCGCCTGAAACCAAGGAGGACGACTGATGCGTAGATCCATTACCCCGCTGAGCGCCGACGAGGTTACCGCGATCCTTGCCTACTATGCAGACGGCATGTCGCAGGGCCAGGTCGCCAAGAAGACCGGACGCTGCCGCGCGACAGTGCATCTGTACGTCACGAAGGCGGGTATGGCTCGGCCTCCAAAGGGCCTCGCAGAGGGCACGCCGGAACTGGTCAAGCGGTTCGCCGAACTGCGCAGCGAGGGGCATACGCTGGCGAGGGCGGCGCGCATCGTCAACAGCGAAGCGGGCACGAGCTACGATGCCAGCACGTACCGCGATGCCATGATGAAGATGGGGCTGACGGTAGATGAGCCGCGGGCCGCACCCGCGCGATCGGCCAAGACTGAGGTCATCTTCCACGACCTCGTCATCCGCGTTGTTCCCTCGACCGAGTACGAGCATGTGGGCGAAAGCGCGTTTGCTCCCGTCTCCCTCTCTGCCGGTGTGCGGGTTCTGGAGGTGGCGGCGTGATGGACTTGGTTGAACTGAGCAATATGGAAGCTCGGCCGTCAGAACTCACGGATGCCGAATTGGCAGCGGAGATGAAAGAGGCGCTCGGCGGCTGGTATTTCAGCGGCAGGTGTACGCTCTCTCCGATCCTGCACGAAGTGGTCCGCCGCCTCACCGCGGAAGACCCCGAATGACCCATCAATCCTACGAGATCCTCATCACCACCCCCGGCGACAAGCCCATCACCAAAGAGGAGATGAAGGCGGCTGTCGAGAGAATGCCGGAGCTGCCCGAGGGCTCTCGGGTCCGCGTGATGGAGATGTGGCCGAGGTACGCGCAATGAGCCGGGCAGGCCAGCGCCTCGTGAAGGCGGCAAAGCAGGCGCGTTCCATGGTGGACGAGACGGCAATCCATGTCTCGATCCTGACCTATCTCCGCGAAGTTCTGCCCGACACCCACAAGGTGCTGCACATTCCGAACGCACCGCGCTCGGCAATCACCGGCGCCAAGCTGAAGCGCATGGGCATGATGGCCGGCGCACCGGACTTGCTGGTGCTGCGCCCCGCTGGCCGCATCGCCTTCATCGAGGTCAAGGCAGAGGGCGGCAGGCTTTCACCGGAGCAGAAGGCATTCCGCGACTGGTGCATCTCGATGGGCGTGCCTCATTGCACCGCACGCAGCATCGAGGACGCGCGGGATTTCCTCAGCGACGAACGATTTCCAACGAAAGGATCGAGCCAATGAGTGACAGGGAAGAAGGCGCCGACGAGATCGTCGGCAAGTACGCGAAGTTCATCAATGCGCGGCCGATGCTCGTCTCGCTTCTCTACGACATCGACATGATGCCTGAGCAGTGCGTCACGCGCGCAGGGGCGATCCGCCTCGCTGGGCTGTGTGAGGTTTGGAAGATGGGCGAGGAAGGAAAGTTGTCCGCGCCCGCTGAGAAGGAGGCAAGTCTATGAGCACCGAACAAGTGGCCGGCGGTCAGTTGCGGGCGTTCTGCGAGCGGATCGAGAAAGTCCAGGAATTCATCGACGAGTTCAACGCCGACAAGACCGGCATCTACAACGAGGCAGCCGGCGCCGGCTTCGACAAGAAGGCCCTGAAGGAGACCATCCGCCTCCGCAAGATGGATGCAGGCGAACGCAGCGAGCGCGAGGCTCTGGTCGACCTGTACATGGGCGCGCTCGGGGAGGCGAAGTGATGCTGATCATCTTTGACCTCGACGGCACACTGGCCCTCACGGATCACCGATCGCACTTCCTCAACCGCCCGTCAGCGGAAAAGGACTGGCGAGGGTTCTATGCAGCCTGCGACGAGGATCGCCCCTGCCATCCGATCATCAAGACCGCGCTCGCATTCGACGCGGTCGGCGAGCGTGTGGAGATATGGTCTGGCAGGTCTGACGAGGTGGCCGAGAAGACCACCGCGTGGCTCGGTGCGAACGGCTTAGGCCATCTCCCCATCAGGACGCGGAAGGCTGGCGACCACCGCCCCGATACCGTCGTCAAGGCGGAATGGATGGAAGAGATCAACCGCAAGCCCGACCTCGTGTTCGAAGACCGCAAGAGCATGGTCGAGATGTGGCGTTCGCATGGGATCGTCTGCTGCCAAGTCGCGCCGGGGGATTTCTGATGACCAACTTCGCCGACTTCTACGCCCTCTACCCCCGCCACATCGCCCGCAAGGATGCCGAGAAGGCATGGCGGCAGGTCATCAAGGAAGGCATCCAGCCCTCGACCATCCTGGATGGGCTGCGCCGGCAACTCCCGGTGATGGCTGCGAAGGACAAGCAGTTCCTGCCGTACCCGGCCACGTGGCTTCGCGGCTGGCGCTGGGAGGACGAGGTGGAAGCCCCGTCCGGCCCGTCCAAACACTTCGCCCGCAACCTCGCTGACGCTCAGGACGAGATGATCAGCATGCTCGACGGAGAGGCTTATGGGCTCTTTGCCCTCGACCACAGCACGCATCACTAGCCCCGCGCTCTCGACGGACCTGACGCCGTGTGATCCGAAGGAGGCGCTTCGCCTTCTCGGCCCGCTGTTCCGCAATCTCGCGAGCGACCGGAAGTTCGAGGACACAGCGCGCGGCGAACAGGAGCGCAAGGAGGCCATGGCGGTCTACGTGCGGCCTCTGACGAAGGAGCCGGCGTGGGCGATCGAACAGGCCGTGACGCGCTTTCTCGACGGTCTGGTGGACCGTCACAAGAGCCGCGTTGGCTGGGTGCCGAAGTCCGACGAGTTCGCACAGGAGGTGCGTCGGCTCGCCGATTGGGCACGCCAGCGTGAAGAGAACGCCGCCCGGATGCGCCGGCTCGCCGCCGAGAACGCCGCCGCCATCGAGGAAGCGAAGACCGCCCGCACGCCGACTGGCGAGGAAGCCAAGGCAGCGGTGGATCGCTTTCTCCGCAGCTCCCGAATGATCAAGGAAGAGGAGGCCCACCGTGGCTGATTACAGCGACCTCATCGCGAGGCTGGAGAAGGCGAAAGAAGCCGCGCAATCCGCACCGATGAACAAGATGTACACCGACCACAAGGGGCATCGGTTCCTCGGGTCGCATTCGACGGCATGGGCTGTCGCGTCACGCGAGGTTTCCGACATCACCCGTGCTCTCCAATCCCTCGAACAGAAGGACGCCAACTGATGGCCGGTAGCGTCAACAAATGCATCATCGTCGGCAATCTCGGAGCCGATCCCGAGATCCGCCGGATGAACAGCGGCGACATGGTCGTCAACCTCCGCATCGCCACGTCCGAAAGCTGGCGCGACAAGAACAGCGGCGAGCGCAAGGAGAAGACCGAGTGGCATAGCGTCGTGATCTTCAACGAGCACCTGACGAAGGTGGCCGAGCAGTACCTGAAGAAGGGCAGCAAAGTCTACATCGAGGGCTCGCTCCAGACGCGAAGCTGGGAGGACCAGAGCGGGCAGAAGAAATACACCACCGAGATCGTGCTCCAGAAGTTCCGCGGCGAATTGCAGATGCTCGACGGCCCGAACGGCGACAAGCAGGCCGGCAGCCAGCGCCAGGAGCGCACGAGCTACGACGACCGGGATACGCGCGGCGGCGATGCTCTCGATGAGGACGCCATACCCTTCGCACCCGAGTGGCGCTGATGCCCGGCCAAGCAACAGGCCCCCGCCTTCGTGAGAAGCCCGGCGACAGCAGGTTCGTCGCGGCTATCAGGGCCATCATGTTCGACAAGGGCGTCAGCCGGAAGGTGCTGGACGAGCAAGCGTTCGGCGGAAGCTGCGTCGACAAATGGCTGAACGGCATACGGTCGCCCGGCATCGAGAACTACGAGGCTGCGCTGAACGCTCTGGGCTACGAGCTTCAGATCGTCGAGCGTCCACTGGACACAGGCAAAAGGGGCAACTGATGGCCGAGACCATGATCGAGCGAGTGGCGCGGGCGATGTTCGAAGCTCAAGAGGGCAGTGCAATCGAATTCGGCGCGATCCCAGCATGGCCTGAACTGAGCGACTACGAGCGGAACCGCTGGGGCGGGTACGCCCGCGCTGCCATCAAGGCAATGCGCGAGCCGACAGGGGCGATGAAGATCGCCGTCGCCCACGCAGACTGGATAGGCAAGCAGGACCTGAATTGGGGTGACGGCTGGCGGATCATGGCGGATGCGGCACTGAAGGAGACCAACTGATGGCAAGCGTCGGGGCAAAGAAGCGGGCCGAACGACAGCAGCGCAAGCTGAACGGCTTCGTCGGCAGGAAGCGCAAGGAAGGCGATCGCCACCCATCAGGGAAGTTGGTCCAGCCAACGCGCAAGGAATCGGAACGCGAGCGAAAGGCGACTGTTGTGGCGCAAACGGCGAAACGGCTGGGCGTCAGCGTCCGGCAGGCGAGCGAGATCAAGGATATCTCGGCAGTCGGCATCCTGGCGCGCAACAGCCCCGAGCATGGCGGATTGAGCAAATGCCAGCATAAGGCCGCGGAAGACATCATTCGCGTCAAGGCGGCGGCTGACCATGCCATCATGATCAAGCGTCAGAGGTCGGCCAGTGACTACAGCGGTGTCGGCGGCTTCGATGATCGGGTGCCGGACGAGGACGAAGCGAGGCAGATGCGGAAGTCCGTCGAGAAGTGGGACGCATATCGCCGCGCCATCCTTGAGAGCGGCCCGCTCGGGATGATGGCGGTCGAAACGATCGTTCTGTCGGACATGCTGGTGGTGAGCATGGTCGGCGATCTCCGGCTTGCCCTGAACGCAGTAAGCCGTGTCGGCTCGATGCCGCGATATTGACGTGCCGGCGAGGGGCTTGACAATAGCGCGCGCGCGTGCGACTACCGAAATGCAAGGTCGGGGATTGCGCAAGCACCTCGGCTGTTTTGATTCCAGATCCCGCAAGGGAGAGGCGGCGTCTTGAGGGCGGTGGAGCTTGGGTCGCATTCGGGCTAGCCCGCGTGTCCGTAGCAGCCGGAACCCTCCAGCCGCCTCAAGCATCCGAGAGCAAGCCTCTCGCACGAGTAGGGAGCGGTCCCGAGGGATTGGCATTGCCGGTCGCGGGGTAAGGTGGCCACGCCGCTCCCTTTCACTCCCCACCAGGGACACAGACAGAGGCGGCAGCGCGAATGCTGGAAAGGCTGTGCGAACGCACGGTAGGCCGCAAGGCTGAAGCGGGGATCAGGTCCCGCCCGCCTCTCACCCCCTAGCACAGCACAGGAGAGCGTAGATGGCGACACGGTTCCGCCTTCGCTCCCGCTTGCTCAATCGCATCGGCAACATCCTCGCCCGCCTTCTCATCCGCTCGGCTATCCGCAAGGGGCTCTGATCATGGGTGCTCTGGCTGTCCTCGCCGTCTACTTGGTCCTGCTGGCCGCGATAACGTGGCTGCTGTGGCCGCACCTCCGAGGCCATCGATGATCGCGCTCTCCGACCTCATCGTCATTGCCTGCCTCGCAGCGGCCCCGACAGAATGCGAGCGCCACGTCATCGCGACACCTGACCCTGTCGTCACCTGCCTGATGCAGTTGCCCATGACAGCCACACGCTGGGCTCTCTCGCGTCCAGACTGGACCGTCTCTCGCGTCGAGTGCCGCAAGCATATGGACGAGGCGTAACCCCGAAACCATCCCGCTCAGACCGGGAAGGACTAAATGATCATGGCAAGGCCGACAGATTACAGGGACGAGTTCGCGGAGCAGGCCAGCAAGCTTGCGGCGCTTGGAGCGACGGACATCGAGGTGGCCGACTTCTTCAAGGTTGACGTGCGGACCATCTATAGGTGGAAGCATACGCACGAAGAGTTTTGTCAGGCCCTAAACACGGGGAAGGCCAAAGCGGACGAGCGGGTGGTCAATAGCCTCTACCAAAAGGCGGTCGGCTACGAGCAGGACGCGGTCAAGATCTTCATGCCGGCAGGGGCAGACGCGCCGGTTTATGCCGAGTACCGCGAGAAAGTCGCACCAGACACGACGGCAGCCATCTTCTGGCTGAAGAACCGCCAGCCGACAGAGTGGCGTGACAAGCGCGACCATGAGCATTCTGGCGAGGTCAGGTTTGAGCGCATCGAGCAGCGAATTGTCGACCCTAAGCGTTGATGTTCCTCGTGCGCTAGCACCGCTTCTGCAACCGGCCCGATACAAGGGAGCGCATGGCGGGCGAGGCGGGGCCAAGTCTCACTTCTTCGCCGAGCAGATCATCATCCGCTGCTATGCCCAGAAGACACGCGCCGTCTGCATTCGTGAGGTGCAGAACAGCCTGAAGGAATCGGTTCGCCAGCTCCTCGTCGACAAGATCCAGAAGATGGGGCTGGGCGAGTTCTTCGATGCGCTGGAAGGCGAGATCAGGGGCAAGAACGGCTCGCTGATCGTCTTCAAGGGCATGCAATCCTACAACGCCGAGAACATCAAGTCGCTGGAGGATTTCGACATCGCCTGGGTGGAGGAGGCACAGACCTTCTCAGCCAAGTCGCTGCGGCTGTTGCGCCCGACCATTCGTAAGGACGGCTCGGAGATCTGGTTCTCATGGAACCCGCGCCATGACACCGATGCGGTCGACAAGTTCTTCCGAGGGGGCGAGAAGCCGAGCAACGCCATCGTCTGCCCGGTCAACTGGTACGACAATCCATGGTTCCCCTCGGTGCTGGTGGACGAAAAGGACCAGGACTACGCCAGCGACCCCGAAATGGCAGAGCACGTCTGGGGTGGCGGCTACGAGATCATCACCGAGGGCGCCTATTACGCCAAGCACATCGCGGCGGCCGAGAAGGCAGGGCGCGTCGGGTACTACCCATACGATCCGAACTATCCCGTCTACACCGGCTGGGATCTGGGCGTGGACGATTACACCTGCATCTGGTTTCTCCAGATCATCGACCAGCGCGTGCGGGTCATCGACTACTACGAGGCGAGCGGCCTCGGTGCAGACGACATCGTCGCGGAGGCGCTGCCGGAATACACAGAGGATCTTCAGGACCGCGTATCGCAGTTGGTCGAGATGGGCCGGCCCAAGGCCTATCGCTACGCCAAGCATTTCCTGCCGCATGACATCGGGAATCGTGAGTGGGGCGCTGGTGCCAGGACGCGCATCCAGACGCTCAACGCTCTCGGCATTCCGCTCGATGCCATGTCTCGCGGTGTGGCGCAGAACCCGGAAGAGCGGATCAACGCCAGCCGCCGGCTTCTGCCGATCTGCGAGTTTCATCAGACCAAGCGCGTGATGCTCGGGCTCTCCCGGCTTCGTCGCTACTCCCGCAAGTTCAACGAGCAGCTCGGCACGTATCTTGGCCCGCTGCATGACGAGAATAGTCACGGGGCTGACGCCTTCGGAGAGTTCGCGGTCAACGCGGGAATAGCGCCTCCGGTGAAGAAGCCCGCGCCCGTTGCCGAACCGCCCCGTGGCTACATCGTGCCGCCTCCCGTGCCGTCGCCCGCCAGTGGGACAAGGATTCGCCTGTGACCGACGACAACACACCTCTGGAGGAGGAAGAGCGCGCAGAGCAGATTGAGGCCGGCAAGTCCAAGCCGTGGCTCGACATGATCACGCAGGCCGAGACGACCTTCCGCGACTACCACGAGAAGGCCGACAAGATCGACAAGCTCTATGCCGATCTGTCGCAGAAGGCCAATCCGGCGCGTGACCGCGAGTTTGCGCTGTTCTGGGCTAATATCCAGGTGCTCGGCCCGTCGATCTACAGCCGGCCTCCCGTGCCCGTCGTCGTGCCGCGGTTCAAGGATCGCAAGCCAGTGCCGGGCGCTGCCTCCGAACTTCTCGAACGCGCCTCGCATGTCGTGTTCGAGATGGAGGACATCGACCAGGTCATGCGGATGGTCCGCGATGACGTGAACATCGCCGCCCGTGGCGTGCCTTGGGTGCGCTATGACACGAAGAAGGGCGAGCGCATCTGCATCGAGCATGTGGACCGCCGCGACTTCCTGCACGAGCCGGCGCGCAAGTGGAAGGAAGTGGGCTGGGTCGCCCGTCGTGCATGGCTCGACCATGAGGCGATGGAAGAGCGCTTCAAGGACGTTCCCAAGGACAAGCTGAAGGAGGCAGCCTACGAGGTCCAGACCGACGCCAGGGAGCGCGGTGCCGCCGATGATCGCCAGAAGGTCGCGGTGTGGGAGATATGGTCCAAGGACGAGGACAAGGTCGTCTGGGTCACGGAGGGCATCGACATCGTCCTTGACGAGGGCAAGCCGCACCTGTCGCTCGAAGGCTTCTATCCGTGCCCGCGGCCTGCCTATGCCACCGTGCAGCGTGGCTCGCTCATCCCCGTCCCCGACATGGTCTTCTACAAGGACCAGTTGGAAGAGGTGAACGAGCTGACCGATCGCATTGCCAAGCTGGCTGAGGCGGTCAAAGTCAAGGGCTTCTATCCGGCTGGTGCTGGCGAGATCGGCGACGCCATCGAGGCGGCCATCCACAACACCGACAACCGGCGTATTCTGGTGCCGATCTCCAATTTCGCAGCGTTCGGCGGTGGCTCGGCCAAGGACACCATCGTCTGGCTGCCAATCGACATGATCGTTTCGACGATTGCCCAGCTCATCGAGCTTCGCAAGCAGTTGATCGACGACGTGTACCAGATCACCGGCCTGTCAGACATCATGCGCGGCTCGACCGACGCCAACGAGACGCTGGGAGCGCAGGAACTCAAGAGCCAGTACGGCTCCGTGCGCATTCGCGACAAGCAGAACGAGCTGATCCGCGTTGCGCGTGATGTCTGCCGCATCGCAGCGGAGATCATCGCCGAGAACTTCTCCAAGAAGACGCTGCTGGAGATGACGCAGTCGGATATTGCCAACGACGCGGACATCAAGAAGCAGATCGCCGGCCTGACGCAAGAGGGCCAGGGCATCGAGGCGCAGCTACAGCAGGCGCAGTCCGACCCCGAAATCCAGCAGATGGTTCAGCAGAACCCGGAGAAGGCGCAGGAGATCATGCAGCAGGCGCAGGGGCGCTTGCAGGCCATCCAGAAGCAGGTGCAGGAACTCGCCGAGACGCCGACCATCGAGAAGGTGATGGCGCTCCTTCGCGAGCAGCGGCTGCGTCCGTTCGTCCTCGACATCGAGACGGACTCGACCATCCAGCCGAACGAGGACGCCGAGAAGCAGCGGCGCACCGAGTTTACGCAGGTCCTCACAGGGCTTCTGGCTCAGATCGGCCCGGCGGTTCAGCAGAACCCGTCCATGGCACCGTTCGCAGGCGAGGTGCTGAAGTTCTCCGTCGCGCCGTTCCGTGCGGGCCGTGAGCTTGACGGGGCGATCGACGACTTCGTGGAGACCATGAAGGGCGCAGGCGGGCAGCAGCAGGAAGACCCCGCGGCGGCAGCGGCCAAGGCCGAAATGGAAGCCGAACAGCAGCGCCTGAAGATGGAAGAGGCCGCCAAGGCCTCCGAGCTTGAAGCGCGCCAGAAGGAAACCGCGCTGAAGGTGGAGGAAGCCGCCCGCAAGTCCGAGATGGACCGCGCGGAGGCTGACCACAAGCAGGCACTGCGGAACGCAGAGAGCGAGCAGAAGCGCGCTGAAATGACCGCTCAACACCAGATCAACATGGATATTGCGGCGGCCAACCTCAGGAAGGTCAACGTCGAGATCGAGCGCCTTCAGGTGCAGACCGCATCGCAGATCCAGTCTGCCGAGATTGCCGCGGAAAGCGCCGAACAGACGGCCGATCTCAACGAGCGCGGCGCTGCGCTGAAGGAACGGCAGGCCAAGCAGTCGGAGGCAGCGGAATGAACGAGCACGATAAGCGGCGCATCCCATGGATCGCGCTGACCGCAGTCAAGGAAAGGGTTCTGTCCGGCATACCACTCCCCCGCGATGCAATCTACAGGTTGATCGGAGTCACCGAGCGGGCCAACAGCCACCAAGAAGCCATCGAGCTTATGGCAGAGGAACTCTATCAGATGGAGATCCCATACTTCGATGCTTTGGTCGCTGCGGCAAACACGGAGCGGGCAGCGGAATGAACACCAACTGCGCTATCGGCACCATCGTTTTCCGCGATGGCTTCGCTCCTGCAACCCGACGGGTCGGGCGCCTGTTCGCGGATGATCATGGCTCGTTTTACAGCCACGAATGGATATGCACCGGCACCAGACCGAATGACGGGGCCATGCGGTATCAGCGCTGTGATGGGCTGCGGCGGAATCCGAAGCAGCAGCCGATTGCAGACGAGGCCGCCTGATGGGCGAACGCTTCATCTGGGATGCGCGTCAGGAGCGCGTCGTGCCCGCTGACGATTACCAGCGCCCGATCCCGGCCCGCTCGTCCATTCCCGCGCCGATGATCGCCAGTGACTGCATGGAGCCGGTCCAGTCAATGCTGGATGGCCGCATGTACGACAGCAAGAGCCGGCTGCGTGCGACCTACCGCGCCGCTGGTGTTGTCGAGGTCGGCAACGACCCGGCCCGCAATCGGCCAGCGGCAAAGCCAGCGCCCGACCGGCAGGGCATCCGCCAATCGCTTCAGAAGGCTGTAGCGCAAGTCTCGTAAGCAATCCCTCAGACGGAGCTTCATATGTCCGACACCATCGACGCGGCACCAGCCGCCGCTGAGCCCTCAAACGCGCCTGTTGATCAGGCGCCGGTTCAGACGCCCAACCCGGTCGAGGCCGAACTGCCGGTCAAGGAGCCGGAAGCCAAGCCCGAACCGAAGGCTGACGAGAAGGGCCAGGACAAGGAGCCCGCGCCGAAGCGGTCCGTCTCCGATGCGCTGAAGAAGGCCGAGGCTGATCTGCGCGAGAAGGCGACGAAGCCCGAGACGGACAAGCCAGAGGCAAAGGACAAGGCCAAGCCGGTCGAGACCGAAGCTCGGCAGCGCGACGACACCGGGAAGTTCGCGGCCAAAGAGCCCGTCGAAGGGCAGGATAAGCCCAAGGAAGCGACCGAGACGGCTAAGGCGGCAGACACGCCCGACAAGCAGTCAGCGCCGTTCCGTGACCCGCCCAAGCGGTTTTCCGAGGATGCCAAGGCTGCATGGGAGACGGCACCTGATCCGGTGAAGGCCGAAGTCCACCGCGCCATGCGCGAGCTGGAAGGCGGCATCGAGAAGTACCGGGCCGAATACGAGCCGATCAAGCCCTATGCGGACCTAGCCAAGCAGCACGGCACGTCCGTCAAGGACGCGCTCGACCGCTACACCGGCCTCGAGAAGATGCTGGGCAGCCAAGATCAGAACGAGAAGTTCGCGGGGCTCCAGCAGGTTTTCGATTACGCCGGCATCAATCCGCGGGAGTTCGCCGCGCAACTGATGGGCCAGACGCCGGAACAGGGCGCGGTCCAGCAGGACAACACCATTCGCGAGCTTCGCCAGGAACTGGCTGCGATCAAGCAGCAGCTCGGCGGCGTCTCGACCTCGATGCAGGAGCGCCAGCAGCAGGAAGTGCTGTCGAGCGTCCAGCAGTTCGCCGCGGACAAGCCGCGCTTTGACGAACTGGCGGAAGACATCGTGTTCTTCCTGACCAGCGGTCGCACACAGGATTTGCAGGAAGCCTACCAGTTGGCCGAACGGCTCAACCCGGCTCCTGCCCCACAACCGGCACTGGCTCAGACCCAGCCCGAACCGACGCCCGAGGCTCATACCCTCAAGGGATCAAAGTCAGTCAGCGGCGCACCTTCGAACGGGGCATCCCGACCGAACGCGCAGCCGTCGTCATCCATCAAGGAAGCTCTGAAACGCGCTGCGGCGCAAGCGAGCTGACTTCTCTTAGGAAAGAGTCACAATGCCCATCAACCCGATCGCACACTACCAGCAGGTGCTGTCGATGGCTCTGGAGGATCGCTCCAGCGGCTATCAGGACCTCGTTTCGAACTCCAACCCGCTTCTCGCCATTCTGAAGCGCAAGGGCCTCTGGAAGGAATATTCCGGCCCGCGCATCCGCGAGACGCTCCAGATCGCCAAGCCGGACGGCCAGTGGTACTCCGGCTACGACTTCCTGGCGAACGCTCCCATCGAGCTGTTCAACGACGCCTACTTCACGCCGAAGATGGTGGCGACGCCCATCACGCTCTCCTACGAGGAGATCCTGAACAACCAGGGCACCAACCAGATCATGGATGTCATGGAGTCCTACATCGACGCCGCCGAGCGTTCGCTGATGGACACCATGGAGGAAGCGATCCACTCCGATGGCACCGGCTTCGGTGGCAAGGAACTCGGCGGCCTCGCGCTGGCGGTTCCGATCGTCGAAGACGCCGGCACCTACGGCGGCATCTCGCGCGCCGACAACGCCATCTGGCGCACCTCGACCTTCGACGCCGATACGGACTTCCCGGCCATCGGCACGCAGGTCAGTTCGACCACCATCCGCCCGATGCTCAACCAGATCATGACGCAGCGGTCCCGCAATCGCAGCGGTGCCGATCTCCTGCTCATGTCGCCGGAGCATTACGCCGCCTACGACGCCGCCACCGTGGCGATCCAGCGCATCAACGACGAAAACTCGATGGGCAAGCTGGGCTTCCAGTCGCTGAAATACTACGGCGCCGGGCGCACCGCGGACATCGTCCAGGCCGGTGGCATCGGTTCGTCCATGCCGGCGAACACGACCTACGGCCTCGACACCAGCAGCCTGCGGATGCGGTACAACCCGAGCCGCAACTTCTCCAAGCTGTTCGAAGGCGAGGGGATGAAGCCGATCAATCAGGACGCAGTCGTCCAGTACATCGGCTTCATGGGCGAACTGACCATGGTCAATCCGCTCTTCACCTGGCGCTTCTACGACAGCGACCCGGCGACCTAACAGGGGCGGGCTCCGGCCCGCTCTTCCATCCCTTCGTCCCCATCATGGAGAATGACCAATGGTCAAGCATATCACCCCCTCGCTTGGCATCGACCTCACCTATGTCGGTCCCAAGCCCTACTACGACGCCAATTCGGCCACGGCGACGCCGGCTATAGGCACTGTCGTCAAGGCAGATGACGGCCACGACTACGTGTTCGCGAAGTCCTCTGCGGCGGTCGCCTCAGGCGCTGTCGTCATCCTGACCGAGCCGGCGATGACCTTCGCCACTGGCGCGGGAGCATGGACCTCGCCGACGATTACCGGAGGTGTTCCCTCCGGGGAATACGCATGGCTGAAGCGAACAGCCATCTAATCCCGCAGGCATGACATGAGGGGCGGCTTCCGGGCCGCCTTTTTCTTTGCGCCCTTCTCAGACAAGGAACCGAGCCGATGGCCGAACCCGAAAACCTCGTAGTGCCGATTTTCAAGGTCCACTCCAAGATCGACAAGACAGCCACCGCCAAGGAAGGCCGTCCGATCTACACGGATCTGGAGATCGTCGAGATCAAGCTCGCCGCCAACAAGCAGACGACTGGCGTCTTCCCCGCACATGCGGTCTGGAAGTGGGTCGACCAGCCGAATGGCATGCGCGAGCCCGTTACCTACGCCATGCGCTTCAACGAGCAGTACAAGCGGTTCAAGGCCAACAGCTCGCAGTCGCAGACCGGCACGCCCGTCGAGGAGCTGCCGTTCCTGACGCAGGGCAAGCGCCTCGAACTGAAGGCGCTGAACATCCACACCGCCGAAACCCTCGCCTCGCTCGACGGCCAGCCGCTGAAGAACCTCGGCATGGGCGGGCGCGAGCTGAAGAACATGGCCCAGGCCTATCTCGACAACGCCGCGGCATCTGCCGACACGACCCGCCTTGCCAGCGAGAACGAGCAGCTGCGCCAGCTCGTCGAGGAGATGAAGCAGGACGCCAAGAACGCTTCGCAGGCCAAGGACAAGAAGGCCGACGAGCGCGCGGCATCGCCCTTCGACGACATGGAGAAGGACGACATCAAGAACTGGATCGAGGAAGCGACCGGCGAGCGCCCGCGCGGCAATCCGAACAAGGACACGCTGGTCGGCATGGCGGACGAGATCAACGCCAAGCTCGCCAAGAAGGCTGACGAGGCCGCCTGATGACCCTGCTCAGCGCACTCCAGTCTGCCACTGTCCGCCTTGTCGGGCAGAAGCCGACGACGTTCTTCTCCGCAACGGACGGGATCGAGGTCGAACTGACGACCCTCGCGAACGACGTGGTGAAGGACATCATCGGCGGGCATGACTGGCGTGCGCTGACGACGCTCGGCACGCTCATTGGCTACGATGGCGTGGCCTTCGACCTGCCGAGCGACTTCGACCGGCTGCCGCGCGCCGTCCGGGTGTGGTCGACCTCTTGGCCCGGCATGTTCTACAGCCCCGCCAAGACACTCAACGAATGGTACGACCTCCAACAGTTCTCCACGTCCGGCGCTCCCGGCTGGTGGATCTTGCTCGGTGGTCAGATGCAGATATGGCCGACCGTTCCGACCGGGACGAACGTCCAGTTCTACTACCAGAGCAAGAATGCGGTGCTCTCCGAAGCCGGCGCGGCCAAGGAGGAGTTCACCAGCGACACCGACACGTTCCGGCTCAACGAGCGCGTTCTGACGTTGGGCGTCATCTGGCGCTGGCGTGCATGGAAGGGCCTCGAATACGCCGAGGACATGCGGAACTATGAGCTGGCGCTGTCGCAGGAGATCGCGTCCGACAAGGGCTCGCAGATCATCGCCGAAGGTGCCCCGCGCATTCCGGCTGGTGTCAGCGTCGCCTATCCTGGGGTTCTCGGCCAATGAGGACGCCGGTCAATCGGCAGAAGCCGCGCACGTCCCGTCTGTTTTCGTTCCCGGCGCCCATCGGCGGCTGGACGGCCAACCGCAATCTGGCCCAGCCGAACGCCAATCAGGCGCCCCCAGGTGCGGCGGTGCTGGAGAACTGGTTCCCGACCGCGACAGGCGCCATCATGCGCCGCGGCAGCGGGCTTTATGCCACGCTTGGCGATGAGTCCCTGCCGGTCACGTCGATCTTCTCCTACAAGAACGGCGCGGTCGAGACGCTGTTCTCCAGCACGGCCAGCGCGATCTACGACATCAGCGTCATCCTGACGCCGTTCAACTACGCGCTCGCGACGGACGAGGACGATCTTCTCGTCACGGATGGCGGCGACAATTTCGGCGAAAGCTCGACGGTCGGCCTTGAGGTCATGACGGGGTTGTCGGGCGGCGAATGGATCGTGACGCAGTTCTCCAACGGCGGTGGGG
>JGI24516J20058_1000023_pt1 | contig 86883 bp, 81 predicted proteins | sample LinPmetageLP39_FD_20058 | JGI IMG/M metagenome (IMG submission 20058) | reverse complement strand
GCACCAGCAGTAGGTGAAGCATCAACCAGATAATCCGATGAGATGCCGGTCTGTCTCACTCTCATGCAAAGGTAAGATCAACCATTTAATCCGCTTACCCATAATCTTTACGCTGGGTTCTTCGCATCCGCCTGGTCAGTCTGCTCCCTGCAGTCGTAGGTCAAAAAATGGACGGTCTTCCCCCTAACCGGCATCAAGAGGATATCTGAATAACGCGAACCGATGTTTTCGGTCACCGATTCCGGGCTCGCTTCCTCATTCTTAGCCATGACCGCTATAACCTCCCGGGCCCTCCGCCAGACGTGAATGCAGAACCAGCGAGCCAATAAGACCCTGGCTCCCTTATACCTCTCTCGTAACTGACCATTGGACAACAATTCGCGCTCTACCCTTTCAAGGAGGGCCCCGGCCGCATCCGGTTCACTCCGCTCGCCTCTCTCCCCGTCGTGCAGCTCCGTTGGATACTCGTTAACCAGCCACGTCACATAGTCACAAGCTTTGAATAGAAGATATTCTCGAACCTCTGCACGACGTGGTTCGCCGGCGAATGCCGAATATAAGGGCGGAGGCTTCTCCTCGCCTTCTTCCTCCTCCTGATGCGGTGGTACCAGACCGGGATAAGCGGAAGCCTCCGCCTCGATCCATCGATCCGAGTCACCGTCATTCACCTTACCGCTCACAGCAGCGGCGCTCCTTTTGTTCGAAATCCGATCGCACTTCCGGTGCACGGACGCCACAGGACTGAGTTCGCCTAGGTTCAGAAAGATGCCAGTCGAGGGAGTATCTGTCGCTAACTTTGGATAACCGATGGCGGCGCTGTTCAATACCAGGGCACTCGGCACCTTTCCTGGGACGAAGCGCCCGGTCAGGCCAGGGACCCTTAACGTGAAGAACCCCAACTGCTCCAGGCGGTGAAGATGATTACGGACTCGGGAAGGAGACATCCCCACCAGCCGAGATAGCCGACGAAGCCCAGCGTCGATCACCACCCCTCGTCTATCCGCCAAATTCCACAGAATCGCTAACAAAAGCTTGCCCGGAATGGCCAGGCGAGAAGGAAGCTGATCCTCAGCCTTAACCTGCACCCGCCCATCGAACGAATCAGTATTTTGACCTAACTGCACCGCGCGGCAGTGAAGAGCTGCAGCTACTTTATTCGCCTGACTAACGGCGCCCCGATCAATCGGCATGCTCGCCAACTTTTGCCCCAACGCTCTCTCCACACGGAACTCCCGCACAGGACGCCCCCGAGTAAATTTACCAGGTCCCCAGTCGGGCCAATCATCCTGATAGCGCGTCACCAAACACGGCCTTCGCTCCTCTGACCTGGGATCCGCGAGCAGCTCGCCTCTGGCGTCGAGAAATGTCTTTCGGCTGATCCCGAACAACTCCTGTAACTGCTTAATTTTCAGTCTCACCGGAGAGGTTCCGAACATGAGCCACACTCGCACCAGTAAGTACCTAGCCTCTGGTGAAAGCGCTGGATCTTCCGTGGTTAATAGCCACGCCATGCCACCCAGCTTGCCGTCAAGCGCGCTTTCATCCAAAATTAACACCTATTAAAAATAGAATTAAAACACGTCACAACTCTAATCGTTGATGTGTAATAATACAATCAAGAATATAATTTCGGACATCTCAGATCTAAGACAGACGTGGGGGAAATCCAATGGGGAGGGAGTGGCTCGACTGGTTTAAGTTCGAAGACCAAGAGCACTGTGAATGGGCTACCAAGTATCTCGGTCAGCGAGGCCACATAGTCGGTCCAGCGAATGGCTGGCGGTCACTTCAATCGCGTCTGAGCGGGCTGGTAGCGGAGTGGCCGGCGCGCGATCAGGCCACCCAAATGCCACAAGATCCTGCGCACGCTCCATACCTCATGCTGGAGCTGAGGATGCGCTCCGCGTACTACCAGTGGAAAAAAAGGCGGGACGATAAGCAGTTCAGCACCTACAACTTAAGAATGAGAAAAGATCTACGGCCTTTGCTGCGCCATCTTGCCAAAAATCAGAATATGACCATCAGCGAAGCTCTTGAGGATCTCGTGCGCCGAGAGAACAGCATGAGCCGGGATTTCCGGGCCGAAATGGACCGGCGCCTTGCAGAAGCGAGCCAGAAAGCGAGTCAAGAAGCGGAACACAAAGAAGAGCTGCAGAAGCAGCGCCTTGAGCAACACCAGCGTGTTATCACGCAGCTCACCAACCGGGCCGCAAACGTGGAGGTTCAGCTAGAAGGCCTCACAATAACGGACCAGGCGGCCCAAGAAGAGCGCGAAGCATTCGAAGGTTTGGTCGAGGAAAGAGCAAGCGTGATACGCGATGAGTACCAGGACGAGCTATCCCGGATTCCAAAGGCGCGTAGACGCTCCTCGGCCTCCCTACCACGCACCCCTCCTCCACCCCCGGACAACAGTACAGACTGAAAGCCAGTATCTACCGAAGCGTTTCCAGGTGATCCGCCCACCGCTGTAGCCACTCCCGGCCCCCTTCCTCATAGCCGTGCACCTTGACGCCCTCTGGGAATGCACCAGGACGCGCACAGGGTTGTTGTAGAGGGTACGGCGGAGGAGCCTGGCGTTAGGCTCGCGCAGGCCAGGGATGCTCTTCAGCACGCCGCTGCAGGAATCGACAAACCACCCTGCCCTTAATCACCTCGGACAGATAGAGCTCCACGGGTGCGCCCCGCTTTGGAAAAGGGCCTTCTACGCGACCGGGGTGCCACTCCGAGGCCGAGCAATTATTCGGTGGGGCAAAAAGTGGGGCAAAAATGCCGGCAACAAAAAAGGGGCTAGGCTGTGAATCGCCTAACCCCTTGTTTTATTTGGTCGGGACGGAAGGATTCGAACCTTCGACCCCTTGCACCCCATGCAAGTGCGCTACCAGGCTGCGCTACGCCCCGAAATTGTGTGGCTCCGCCCGGGGAAGGTTTCAGTGTGGCGAAGCGGCGGGAATCATAACGGATTCCCCTGTCGGATGGAACCCGGAATCCGCACCCGTTGGCGCGGATGCTCAGGAGTTGAGCAGGCCGGGTTCAGGGATGGCGGACGCTGTTGATGCGATCCGCGTTGAGTACGTCCAGCACGTCTTCCAGTTCGACGATCATCTGCTTGATCATCTGGTGGTAGCGGGTGGACTGCTCGACGTTGGCGTCGCCGGAGAGCTGCTGACGGGCGCCACCGATGGTGAAGCCCTGCTCGTAGAGCAGGCCCCGGATCTGGCGGATGGTGAGCACGTCCTGGCGCTGGTAGTAGCGACGGTTGCCGCGCCGCTTTACCGGCTTGAGCTGGGGGAATTCCTGCTCCCAGTAGCGCAGCACGTGCGGCTTGACGTCGCACAGCTCGCTGACCTCACCGATGGTGAAGTAGCGCTTGCCGGGGATCGCCGGCAGCTCGTCGTTATGACTGGGTTCGAGCATAGTCTTCCACCCGCTGTTTCAGTTTTTGCCCGGGACGGAAGGTGACCACGCGGCGCGCGGAGATCGGGATTTCTTCTCCGGTTTTCGGGTTCCGGCCAGGGCGCTCGCTTTTGTCGCGCAGGTCGAAGTTACCGAATCCAGAGAGCTTCACCGGCCGGTTCTCGGCCAGTGAATCTCGAATCTGCTCGAAGAACATCTCCACCAGTTCCTTGGCTTCGCGCTTGTTGAGACCGAGCTCATCGAACAGCCGGTCGGCCATATCTGCTTTGGTCAACGCCATTGGAAATGCCTCAATCCAGGCCCTTTCTTCAGTCCCTGAGGGTCGCCTTAAACTGTTGTTTTAACTGAGATACTACCGCTTCCACCAGGTCGTTGACCTGGGCGTCCTTAAGAGTGCGCGAAGGATCTTGGAAGGTCAAGGTCAGGGCCAGGCTTTTACGTCCGGCCTCAATGTTGTCGCCCTGGTAGAGGTCGAAGATATGCACCTGACGCAGACGGTCGTCGCAGGCCTGGTGGGCGGCGGCGACCATCTCGCCCGCGGGCACGTCGGCGTCGACCACGAAGGCCAGGTCGCGCTGCACGCGGGGCTGGTCGGAGACCGGCTCGAAGTGCGGCAGGCGGCCCAGCCGCAGGGGTGCCAGGGCCAGCTCGAACAGGTACAGGCCCTTAGGCAGGTCCAGCTCCGCCGCCAGACGCGGGTGCAGGCGGCCAAGGTGGCCGACGGTACGGCCGTCCCGGGTGACTTCGGCGCACTGGCCGGGGTGCAGCGCCGGGTGGCTGCCCGGTTGGAACGCGAAGGCGTCCGATTGTGACAGGGCCAGCAGCGCTTCCACGTCCCCTTTCAGGTCGTAGAAGTCCGCCGGGCGGGGCTTGCCCTCCCAGTGGGCGGGCTGGGCGCTGCCGTAGAGCAGGCCGGCGACCATCGGTTCCTGGGCCAGGCCGTCCGGGCCGGGCACGAAACGCAGGCCGGTCTCGAACAGGCGCAGACGGCTGCACTGGCGGTTGACGTTGCGCTCGGCGGCGCTCAGCAGGCCGGCCATCAGCCCGGTGCGCATCACGCCCAGATCGGCGGAAATCGGGTTGAGCAGTGCCAGCGGGGCGTGGTCCGGGTCCACCTTGGCCTGCAGTTCCGGGGCCACGAAACTGTAGGTGATGGCTTCCATATAGCCCCGGTCGCGCAGGGTGTCGCCCAGGCGGCGCAGCGGCAGTTCTTTCTCCGGGGCCGGGTCGCCGGCGGGGGTGCCGGCGGGCACGCGGCTGGGCAGGTTTTCGTAGCCGTGCACGCGGGCCAGTTCTTCGATCAGGTCTTCCTGGATCGCCATGTCGAAGCGCCAACTGGGGGCGCGCACCGTCCATTGGCCGGCACCGGTGTCCGTGACGGTCATACCCAGGCGCTCAAGAATATCGACGATGTCCGCGTCGTTCAGGGGCGCGCCCAGCAGGCGGGCGACGCGCTCGGCGCTCAGCTCGATGGTGGCGGGCGTGGGCAGTTTGTCCTCGGCCAGGGTTTCGTCCAGGGGGCCGGCTTCGCCGCCGGCGATTTCCAGAATCAGCGCGGTGGCGCGTTCCAGAGCGCGGTGCTGCAGAGCCGGGTCGACGCCGCGCTCATAGCGGTGCGAGGCGTCGGTGTGCAGGCCGTAGCGGCGTGCCCGGCCGACGATCGCCAGCGGGCTGAAGAAGGCGCACTCCAGGAACAGGTCGCGGGTATTTTCGGACACCGCGCTGGGGCGGCCGCCCATGATGCCGGCCAGGGCCAGCGGCCCGTTATCGTCCGCGATCAGCAGGGTGTCGTCGTTCAGCTCCAGGGTCTGGTCGTCCAGGCTTTGCAGGGTCTCGCCGGCCCGGGCGCGGCGCACGCGGATGCCGCCGGTCAGTTTGGCCAGATCGAAGGCATGCAGCGGCTGGCCCAGCTCCAGCAACACGTAGTTGGTGACATCGACGATCGGGTCGATGGCGCGCACGCCGGCGCGGCGCAGGCGTTCCACCATCCACAGCGGCGTCTCGGCGGCGGCGTTGATGCCGCGGATCACCCGGCCCAGGTAGCGGGGGCAGCCGTCGCTGTCGTCGAGGCTGACCGGTACGCGGTCGTCGAGACTGGCAAGCACCGGCTCGATGGCGGGCTCGTTAAGCGGCGTGCGATTGAGCACGCCCACTTCCCGGGCGATGCCGCGCACGCTCAGGCAGTCGGCCCGGTTGGGGGTCAGGTCCACTTCGATGACGGTGTCGTTCAAAGACAGGTAGTCACGGATATCGGTGCCCACCGGGGCGTCTTCCGGCAGTTCCAGCAGACCGTCGATGCGGTCTTCGAGGCCCAGCTCGGAGCCCCCGCACAGCATGCCTTCGGAGGGCTCGCCGCGCAGCTTGGCTTTTTTGATCTTGAGGTCGCCGGGCAGCTCGGCGCCGACCCGGGCGAACGGCGCTTTCAGGCCTTCGCGGGCGTTGGGGGCACCGCACACCACCGGAAAAGTGTTCTCGCCGTCGCTGACTTCACAGACGCGCAGCTTGTCGGCGTCCGGGTGCGGCCGGCAGCTTACAATCTGCCCCACCACCACACCGGTGAACGGCGGTGCGGCCGGTTCCACGGCGTCCACTTCCAGGCCGGCCATGGTCAGTTGGTGGGCCAGGGTGTCGCTATCGATGTCCGGGTTGACCCATTCCCGCAACCAGGCTTCATTGAAACGCATTCTTTATAATCCCCTAGGCGAATTGCGACAAAAAGCGCGCGTCGTTTTCGAAGAACAGACGCAGATCGTTAACGCCGTAGCGCAGCATGGCGAGGCGCTCCACGCCCATGCCGAAGGCGAAGCCGCTGTAACGGGTGGCATCCACGCCGCCGTGCTCCAGCACCTTGGGATGGACCATGCCGCAGCCCATGATTTCCAGCCAACCGCTGTGCGAGCACACCCGGCAGCCTTCACCGCCACAGGTCATGCAGCCCACATCCACTTCGGCGCTGGGCTCGGTGAACGGGAAGTAGCTGGGCCGGAACCGCACTGGCAGGTCGTCCACCTCGAACACGAACTTCAGGAACGCCGCCACGGTGCCTTTCAGGTCCGCGAAGGTGATGTTCTCGTCCACCAGCAGCCCTTCCACCTGGTGGAACATGGGCGTGTGGGTGAGATCCGAATCGCAACGATACACACGGCCGGGGGCGATGATGCGGAACGGCGGCTCGCCCTTCTGCATCACGCGCACCTGCACCGGTGAGGTGTGGGTGCGCAGCAGGCGGCCGTCACCGAAATAGAAGGTGTCATGCATGGCCCGGGCCGGGTGGTGGGCGGGAATATTCAGCGCCTCGAAGTTGTGGAAGTCGTCTTCCACCTCCGGGCCTTCGGCGATGTCGAAGCCCAACCGCAGGAAGAAGTCCTCCATGCGCCGGCGCATGCGCGTGACCGGATGCAGCGCGCCGGGCTGCTCGCCCCGGCCGGGCAGGGTCACGTCCAAGGTCTCGGCGCTCAGCTGCTCGTTCAGGGCCGCTTCCTCAAGCGTCCGGCGGCGCTCATCAATCGCCGACTGCACTCGCTGCTTGGCTTCGTTGATCAGCGCCCCGGCCTTGGGCCGCTCTTCCGCGCTCAGCCCGCCCAGGCTCTTCAGCAGCGCGCTGATCTCCCCCTTCTTACCCAGGTAACGCACCCGCACCTCATCCAGCGCGCGCGCGTCACCGGCTCCGGCCACTTCCGCCAGCGCCGCCTCCACCAGGCTTTCCAGGTTCTCCATCATAAACACCCACCAGTCGTGTTCATTATTTTCACGTCAATATAGCGGTTACTACGTCAGCACCGTCCATAGGGGTCCCCGGTCGGGCCCCGTTGCAGGGCTGCCGGCGTCCTTGCGCCGCTGGATCAAGGCGCGCCGCCGCCGGCGGGCTGGAGGCCCGCCAAGAAGGCGCAACGCCGAGCCAGCGGCGCAAGGGCCCGGCCCGAAGGGTTGCCGCAACGCGGCAACAGCCTTGCAACGGGGCCCGACCGGGGACCCCAAACAAAACGGGGGAAGAGCGCGAGCTCTTCCCCCGTTTCGGAGTGCTGTCGTGTAGGCTAACCGACAGTCAGCTCAGGCGGCGAGACTCGCTTTGGCTTTCTCGGCCAAAGCACCAAACGCTGCCTGATCACGAACCGCCAGGTCCGCGAGCACTTTACGGTCGATCTCGATGGACGCCTTCTTGAGGCCGTCGATCATACGGCTGTAGGACATGCCGTTGACACGGGCGGCGGCGTTGATCCGCACGATCCACAGACGACGAAACTGACGCTTGCGTACCTTACGGTCACGGTAAGCGTACTGGCCGGCCTTGGTGACCGCCTGTACCGCCACGCGGAAAACGCGGCTGCGCGCCCCGTAATAACCTTTTGCTTGCTTGAGAATCTTCTTGTGCCGGCGACGCGCCTGCACACCACGCTTAACTCGAGCCATTGTTCAGACCTCCAAAAACCGGTGATTTAGCTGTAGGGCATCATGCGCTTGACCAGGGGCACATCGGACTCGTGTACCTGGGTCTTGGGGCGCAGATGACGAATCGTCTTGGCGGACTTCTTCGTCAGGATGTGGTTTTTGAATGCCTGTTTACGCTTGAAACCGGAGGCGGTTTTTTTAAAACGCTTTGCGGCCCCGCGGTTTGTCTTGATCTTGGGCATGGTACCTATCTCAAGTTGTGTGAATAAAACAAAAGCAACCGGAGTTCCGGTTACTTTTTCTTCTTGCTGCCCGGGCTGAGCACCATGATCATCTGGCGCCCTTCCATGTTCGGGCGTTGCTCGACGGAACCGTGCTCCGCCAAGTCGGCCTCCACCCGCTCCAGCAGGTCACGACCCAGCTCCTGGTGAGCCATTTCGCGACCGCGGAAACGCACGGTGACCTTGGTCTTGTCGCCGGCCTCGAGGAAGCGCTTGAGGTTACGCAATTTCACCTCATAGTCGCCGGAATCGGTGCCGGGACGGAATTTGATTTCCTTCAACTGAGTCTGACGCGTCTTCTTGCGTGACTCCTTGGCTTTCTGCTTCTGTTCGAACAGATGCTTGCCGTAATCCATGATTCGACAAACGGGCGGTTCCGCATCAGGGGAGATTTCCACCAGATCCAGTTGCTTGCCAGTGGCCTGCTCAAGGGCCTCCTCTAAGGGAACGATGCCTACTTGCTCGCCATCGACATCGATCAGTCGAACCTGAGTCGCCTGGATTTGCTGATTGATTGTGGCTCGCTGCTCGCGGCCTTTGCCTCCACGCTTAATGTCGTGAACCTCCAACTGGTTAATCGAACGAGGCCGCCATCGCCTCAGCGGCTCTTGAATATAGCCGGTCATTCTAGGCGACCCCTTGGTCTGCGTAAACCTGGGGTGGCCAAGCGCTGAATTCAAGAGCGGCTCGAAACTGGTAGAACCGGGCGGATTCGAACCGCCGACCTCTGCCATGTCAAGGCAGCGCTCTAACCAACTGAGCTACGGTTCTGCAGAGGGGCGCAATTCTAGGCAGCCAGGACGCCGCTGGCAAGCCCTATCGGCCTGTCAGGGCTATTTGCGGCGCCCTCCCCAGGCCGCTTCGATCTGGCGGGCGCGGGTAATCGATTCCTGTACCAGCTCGGACTGGTGCTCGGCGAATTCGCGGATGATCTCCAGGGCGGAACGCACGTCGCGGCGGAAGATGGTCTCCACCAGCGCCTTGAAGAACGACAAGCACTCTTTCATCTCGTCGTTATCCAGGTGCAGCGCCATGAAATAGGTGCGCTGCAGGGCCGGATGCAGGTCGGTGAGCACATCCTCGACAAAGCCGTTGCGGGCAAACGGGTAGGCGTGCTCCAGAAACTGGAAGCTGAGGTCGAAGAAGCGCTCCAGGTCCCGGTCGGAGGCGGCCACCTGCAATTCGTGGATCAGCGCGATGATCGGGTCCAGGTCGTCTTCGCGGACATTTTTGATCGCCTTGCGGATCACCAGACCCAGCAGCACCTGCACCAGCTCATAAAGGCCGCGCACCTGGCTTTCCGACATCTCCTTCACCACCGCGCCCCGGCGCGGCAGGATGTCGATCAGATGCCGCCGCTCCAGGATCAGCAGCGCCTCGCGCACCGACCCCCGGCTCACTTCCAGCTCGCCGGCCACACGCAGCTCCTGGATGCGGTCGCCGGCCAGCATGTCACCGCGAATGATCTGCGCGGCCAGATGGCCGGCGATTTGTTCGGAAAGGCTTTCCCGGGCTTTAAAGGTCACGTTGGCCTGCGTCCGCTGGCGAATGGAAGACGGTGGACATCACTTTGTCCGACTATAAAACAATCCAGCAGGTCGACCAAATGCAAAAAAACCGAACCGGACATGACAAGGCTGTTCCGGTCTGGTTAATTGACAGGTACATCGGGATTGCGGACGGCCACCACGCCAAGGGCAGTAATGAAAAGGCTAATCACCGAACTGGCGGAACTGGACGGCCTGTTCGACCACTACGCGGAGCGCTTCGGGCGGGATCAAACGCCCTATCGAAACCACGTGTACCGGGTGATCAACCTGGTGGCGGCGCAGCGCACGCTCACCGGCGACGATCTGCGCAAGCTGGAGCTGGCCGGTTTCTTCCACGACGCCGGCATCTGGCTGGCGGGCACCTTCGACTATCTGCCGCCTTCCGCGCGGCTTGCCTGTCACTATCTCGAAGAGCACGGCCTGCAAAGCTGGAGCGACGAAATCCACGCGATGATCGTCCAGCACCATAAACTTACCCGTAGCGACGCCCCCGCCGAAACCCTGGTGGAAGCCTTCCGCCGTGCGGACTGGATCGACGTGTCCCTGGGGCTGCTGCGTTTCGGCGTCGACCGAGAGCGCCTGCGCGAGATCAACCGGCGTTTCCCCAACGCCGGCTTCCACGCCCTGCTGTTCGGCCTCAGCGCCCGGCAGCTGATCACCCAGCCGTGGCGCCCGTTTCCGATGCTCCGCTTGTAGAGCGCCGGGGTAGGACCTTTTGTCACTTGGTGGCAGCGGCCCGGGTGCGTCAGGATACCGGGTATGACAGCGGCCCCGTCCGGGGCCCCCGGATCACTCAGGAGCTTCGCCGATGACCGAGACCCTGGCCTTGGACCTGGCGCGCACCCAATTCGCGTTCACGATTTCGTTTCATATCATCTTCCCCGCCATCACCATTGGTCTGGCCAGCTATCTGGCGGTTCTGGAAGGGCTCTGGCTGTACACCAAAAACACGCTGTACCGGGACCTGTACCACTTCTGGGTGAAGATCTTCGCGGTCAACTTCGGCATGGGCGTGGTCTCCGGTCTGGTGATGGCGTATCAGTTCGGCACCAACTGGAGCTTCTTTTCCGAATTCGCCGGCAGCATCACCGGCCCGCTGCTGGCCTATGAAGTGCTCACCGCCTTCTTCCTGGAGGCCGGCTTCCTGGGCGTGATGCTGTTCGGCTGGAACCGGGTGGGGCCCGGGCTGCACTTCTTTTCCACCGTGGTGGTGGCCATCGGCACGCTGATCTCCACCTTCTGGATTCTGGCCTCCAACAGCTGGATGCAAACGCCCCAGGGCCACGAGATCATCAACGGCCAGGTGGTGCCGGTGGACTGGATGGCGGTGATCTTCAACCCCTCCTTCCCCTACCGGCTGATGCATATGTCGGTGGCCGCGTTCCTGGCCACGGCGCTGTTCGTGGGCGCCTCCGCCGCCTGGCACCTGCTGCGCGGCCGCGACAACCCGGCGGTGCGCAAGATGTTCTCCATGGCGATGTGGATGATGGTGCTGGTGGCGCCGGTGCAGGCGGTGATCGGCGATTTCCACGGGCTCAACACCCTGGAGCACCAGCCCGCCAAGGTGGCCGCTATGGAAGGCCACTGGGGCGGCGATGAGGCCGCCGACGGCGAGGGCCTGCCGCTGGTCCTGTTCGGCTGGCCGGATATGGAAGAAGAACGCACCCGCTTCGCGGTGTCGATTCCCCATCTGGGCAGTCTGATCCTCACCCACAGCTGGGAAGGCACCATTCCGGGGCTGAAGGAATTCGCGCCCGAGGACCGCCCCAATGCGCTGATCGTGTTCTGGTCGTTCCGCATCATGGTGGGCCTGGGCATGTTGATGATACTGCTCGGCGGCCTGAGCCTGCTGCAGCGCTGGCGGGGACGCCTCTATAGCAGCCGCTGGTTCCTGCGCTTCGCGCTGCTGATGGGCCCGGCCGGCCTGATCGCCATTCTGGCCGGTTGGTACACCACCGAGGTGGGCCGCCAGCCCTGGGTGGTGTACGGCCTGATGCGCACCGAAGACGCGGTATCCACGCATTCCGCCACCACCCTGGGCGTGTCTCTGGCGCTGTTCGTGGTGGTCTACCTGTTCGTATTCGGCGCCGGCGTGGCGTACACGCTCAGGCTGGTTCGCAAGGGCCCGCAACTGGAAGAAGGCACCCGGGAGACGAGCGGCGGGCCGGGACAGCCCCGGCACCCCATGCGCCCGCTGTCCGCGGTAGAGGAAGACCTGGATGACGACCACGACACCGACGGAGGACGCTGAGCCATGGGTATCGATCTGCCTCTTATCTGGGCGCTGATTATCGGTTTCGGCGTCATGATGTACGTACTGATGGACGGCTTCGACCTGGGCATCGGTATCCTTTATCCGTTTATTCCCGACCGCCACCACCGGGATGTGGCGATGAACACGGTGGCGCCGGTCTGGGACGGTAACGAAACCTGGCTGGTGCTGGGCGGCGCGGGCCTGCTGGCCGCCTTCCCGCTGGTCTACTCCATCGTGCTCACGGCGCTTTATCTGCCGCTGATTTTCATGCTGCTGGGGCTGATCTTCCGCGGCATCGCGTTCGAGTTTCGCTTTAAAGCCCGCGATAATGAGCGCCACATCTGGGACAAAGCCTTTATCGGCGGCTCCTTCACCGCCACCTTTTTCCAGGGTGTGGTTCTGGGCGCCTACGTCAGCGGCCTGCCGGTGGAAGACGGCGCCTACCCGGGCGGTCCCCTGGACTGGATCGCGCCCTTCCCGCTGTTCACCGGCGTCGCCCTGGTGTTCGCCTACGCACTGCTCGGCAGCACCTGGCTGATCATGAAAACCGAAGGCGAGTTGCAGTTCCGGATGTTTCATCTGACCCGCCCGCTGATGTGGATTCTGCTCGCCGCCATCGGCGTGATCAGCGTTTGGACGCCGTTGCGCGACCCGGCCATTGCGGAACGCTGGTTCAGCTTCCCCAACCTCATCTGGTTCTCGCCGGTGCCGCTGCTGGTAGTGGGCGCCGCCCTGCTGATGCAACGGGCCCTGGCCCGGGGCCGGTCGGTGGCGCCCTTCCTGCTGGCGCTACTGCTGATGTTCCTGGGTTATGCGGGGCTGGCCATCAGCGGCTGGCCGAATATCCTGCCGCCGAATATTTCCATCTGGGAGGCGGCCGCCCCGCCGCAGAGCCTGGGCTTCGCCCTGGTGGGCGCGTTGCTGATCATCCCCTTCATCCTGATGTACACCGCCTTCGCCTATTACGTGTTCCGGGGCAAGGTACGCCCCGGCGACGGCTACCATTGAGTCGATGAGGAGCAAGCATGCGACGTGCCCGAACCCCGGATGAAAGCAGCGCCCCGGCCCCGTTGCGCAAGCGGCTGGGCTGGCTGGTTCTGATCTGGATTGCCAGCGTACTGACACTGGGCGGCGTCGCCTGGCTGATGCGGCTGTTCATGAACGCCATCGGGCTGCAAACCAACTGAACAACGGCGTAAGAAAATCCTCACAAAAAAGTTACTCACAGATTCTGTGGATAACTCTGTGCATAGTCTGTCAGGAACTGTCCCCAAGGCCCATGATCACGCCGATGACCCCTAAATGACGAAAAAATATCCATATTATTAATGTCAATTAAATCAATCAGTTACAAACCTTTCCTTCAAAAATCAAGCGGTTACGGGTGCTTGCTAAAAGTGAAATGAGCAACGCCCGTCCGCTGTGCAAAACTTCGAACCGCCCAGTGCCGCTTCACAGGGCTGTCACAGACCGCTGAGGCGGCTGTGGTGCGAAATGGCTGACGCCACCAGGGCGATTCAAGCACGCACCAGGCGCGCATTGATGACGCCTTCCAGCGCGCGGATCGCCGCCATCGCGGCGGCGGTCGGTTCTTCCGCCAGGTCCAGCAGGTTATAGGCCAACTCGTCGCGGCTTTTGTTGAGCATGTCGATCACGTTGATGTCGGCGTCCGCCAGCACCGACAGCACCTGGCCGAGCATCTTGGGGATGTTGCGGTTGGTCACCGCCAGGCGCACACCGGGGCCGGTTTCGAGAATCAAATCAGGGAAGTTCACCGAGTGGCGGATATTGCCGTTTTCCAGGAAATCGGTGAGCGCCTCGGCGGCCATCACCGCGCAGTTCTCCTCGGACTCGCCGGTGCTGGCCCCCAAATGGGGCAGCGCCAGCACCCCGGGGACACCGGTCAGAGCCAGGCTCGGGAAATCGGTGACGAAGCCGCGCAGCTTGCCGGCTCGCAGGGCCTCGGCCACCGCCGCGTCGTCGACGATGCCCTGGCGCGCGAAGTTGAGCAGCACCTCGTCTTCCTTCATGGGCGCCAGCTGGGCGGCGCCGATCAGGTCCCGGGTGGCGTCCAGCAGCGGCAAATGCAGGGTGACGTAATCCGCCCGCGCCAACAGCGCTTCCAGGCTGGCCATGGGCGCCACCTGGCTGGGCAAACGCCAGGCGGCGTCCACGCTCAGCGCCGGGTCATAGCCGATCACGTTCATATCCAGGGACAGGGCGGTATGCGCCACTTGTGAGCCGATCGCCCCCAACCCCACCACGCCCAGGGTACGGCCACGCAGCTCACGGCCCTGGAAGTGTTTCTTGCCCGCTTCCACCTGCTGGTGCAGGTCCGCTTCGCTGTCGGCGCGCAGCCCGGCCACCCAGTCCAGGCCGTCACGCAGGTGGCGCGAGGCCAGCAGCAGACCGGCGACCACCAGCTCCTTGACCGCGTTGGCGTTGGCACCGGGGGTATTGAACACCGGAATGCCCTGGGCGCTGCAGTGGGCCACGTCGATATTGTTGACGCCGGCGCCGGCGCGGGCCACGGCTTTCACGGTCGGGGGGATATCGGCGCCGCCGAGGGGATGGCTGCGCAGTAACAGGGCGTCCGGTTCGGACAATTCGCTGGCGACCTCGAAACGGTCGCGGGGGAAACGCTCCAGGCCGCGCAAGGCGATCTGGTTATAGGTGCGAATGCGGAACATGGCGGTCCTCCGAAGGGCTGCTGGGTCACCACAGCCTCTCCGTAAACCGCCCTGATTTCCAGAGTTATTGCTGGAAGGTCATGCCCAGGCGGCGTCCTACTTCCTCGTAGGCTTCGATCACGTTGCCCAGGTCCTGGCGGAAGCGGTCCTTGTCCATCTTCTCGCGGGTGTCCTTGTCCCACAGCCGGCAGCCGTCCGGGGAGAACTCATCACCGAGCACCACCTCGCCGTTAAACAGGCCGAATTCCAGCTTGTAGTCCACCAGCAGCATGTTGGCGTCCAGGAAGCGCTTCTTGAGCACCTCATTGACCTTGAAGGTCAGTTCTTTCATTTTTTCGATGTGCTCGGGCTGCGCCCAGCCAAAGCTGCGCACGTGGTACTCGTTGATCATCGGGTCGCCAAGCGCGTCGTCCTTGAGGAACAGCTCGAAGGTGGGCGGCGTCAGCTCCTTGCCCTCCTCAACGCCCAGGCGGCGCACGATGGAGCCGGCGGCGATGTTACGCACCACGCATTCCACCGGGATCATATCCAGCTTCTTGACCAGCGATTCGTTGGCGCCGAGCAGCTTCTCGAAGTGGGTGGGGATGCCCGCGTCGCGCAACATCTCCATGATCGCCGCGTTGAACTGGTTGTTCACCGCGCCCTTGCGATCCAGCGCTTCTTTCTTCTTGCCGTCGAAGGCGGAAGTGTCGTTGCGGAACACGATCACCAGCCGCTCCGGATCGTCGGTGGTGAATACGGACTTGGCTTTACCCGCATAGAGTTCGTCGCGCTTTTCCATGACCTACCTGCGTTAGTTAAAGACCCCGGGCGCTCACGGCCGGGGCGGTTCAGTGAATGTCGAGCCAGCCGAAGCCCTGCTGCTGGCTGGCCACGCGGATACGCTCCCGGCCCGCTTCCACCGCCTGGTGGATCCAGCCCAGGGCGTGGTCCGGCGTATTGTTCTGCTCGCTGAGATGCGACAGCACCAGGTGCTGAAGCCGGTCCACGTTGCAGTGGCCCAACAAAGTGGCCGCCTGCTGATTGCTCAAGTGCCCCAGGTTACCACCCACCCGCCGTTTCAAGGACGCCGGGTAAGGGCCGGCGGCCAGCAGCTCCGGCTCGTGATTGCACTCCAGCACCAAGGCGTCGCACTCGCGATAGGCCGCCACTACGTGGGGGGTCAGCGAGCCCAGGTCGGTGAGTACGCCCAGCTCCCGTTGCCGCCAGCTGAAGCGGTATTGGCAAGGCTCCAGGGCGTCGTGGGGAACGGTCACCGGTGTGATCGTCATATCCGCCAGGTCGAAGGCCCGGCCCGGCCGCACCTCACGCCAGTCGGCGCCGTGGAAACCGGCGGCCTTGCCGGTCACCGCCCGGGCCGTGCCGAAAGTGCTGTACAGAGGGGTTTTATATTTGCGCGCCAGGGCGCCCGCGCCACGCACGTGATCGCCGTGCTCGTGGGTGACCAGCAGCGCGGCCAGGTCCTTGGCGCTCAGCCCCAGGGCCTGCAGCCGGCGTTCCGTTTCGCGCAGGGAAAAGCCGCAATCCACCAGGACCAGCAGATCGCCGGCGCACACCAGGGTGCCATTGCCTTTACTGCCACTGCCCAGGGACGCCAGCCGCAAGAACGCTCTCCCCCTAAACGGCCCGGCCGACGGCCGGAGCCCGGTTCACAATTCGTCGTGGATGCTTTCCAGAATCGCCAGGCCGGATGCTTTCTCGGCCAGCGCCGTGCCTTCCTCGTTGAGCACCGCCACCTGGATACCATTGGTGGTGTGGCTCAACTTCAGACGCGCCTGGGGCGGCTGCAGTTGGTAACGCTCGGGGGCGGTCAAGAAGAACACACCCTGGTCCCGGTTGCGGTCGGTGACACGCAGGTCGGTCTGGGTGAGCGCCTCGGTGACCTTCTCCCAGGCCCAGGCGAAGCTGGTGGGCATCATGATGATCGGATAACCACTGCCGTCCTTGGCCAGCACCGGCTGCCCGGTGTTACCGGTCGGCGCCACCGGAGCCTCTTCTTCGTCGTCATCGGCTTCACCGGGCGCCGCCACCAGTTGCGGCGGACGGGGCGCTTTGAATTTGTCCTCGCCCTCGCCTTTGCCCTGCAAGCGGCGCTCCATCTGCGGCACCGCGTAAAGCGGCTCGGCGCCGATGAACACCATATCCCCGGGCACCGTCATCGGCTCCAGCACTTGCGCTTCGCGGTAGCGCAGGCTGTTATCCGGAATCAGGCCGCAACCGGCCAGGCTCAGCGCCGCGGCGCCGGCAACAATCAAACTACGATGCATTATCCCTCCAGGAGACCGCAGCTACGCAGCGTTTCGCGCAAGCGTGGCTGGGCGGCCTCCGACAAATGAACCAGCGGCAAACGAATGCCGTTGTCGATCAGCCCCATTTCATACAGGGCCCATTTCACCGGAATCGGGTTGGCTTCCAGGAATAGATCACGGTGGAGGGGTTCCAGTTCCGCATTCAGGCTGCGGGCACGGTCCACGTCGCCGTCCACCGCCGCCTGGCACATGGCGGCCATCTTCGCCGGCGCCACGTTGGCGGTCACCGAGATGTCGCCGTCGCCGCCGGCCAGAATCAGCTCCAGGGCGGTGGCGTCGTCGCCGGAATAGATCAGGAAATCGTCGCCGCAGCGCTCGCGGATTTCGCGGGCGCGCTCCAGGTTGCCGGTGGCTTCCTTGATGCCGACGATGTTCGGCACCTTGGCGAGCCGCTCCACGGTTTCCGGCAGCAGGTCGCAGGCGGTGCGGCCGGGCACGTTATAGAGAACCTGCGGAATATCCACCGCCCGCGCCACGGCCAGGAAGTGCTGATACAGGCCTTCCTGGGGCGGCTTATTGTAGTACGGCGTGACCAGCAGGCAGGCGTCGGCGCCGTCACGCTTGGCGTCACGGGTAAGACGAATGGCTTCCTCGGTGCTGTTGGCGCCGGTCCCGGCGATCACCGGAATACGTTTGTCGGCCACCGCCACGATCTCGCGGACCACGCTGTCGTGTTCCTCGAAGCCCAGGGTGGCGGATTCACCGGTGGTGCCCACCGCCACGATCCCATGGGTGCCCTGCTCCACATGCCAGTTGACCAGACCGCGCAGACGTTCCCAGTCCACCGATCCGTCTTCGCGCATGGGGGTTACCATTGCCACGATGCTGCCGCGAATCATGCCGCTTCCTCTTAAACGCTTTCGACGCCTTGATTAATGGAGCGCTATGGTAAACCCCGCCCGAAGGGCGGACAAGCGTTGCCCGGCCCGGTAAGCTGTGCCGCTGGCGGCGCCAACGCCGCGATAAGGCAGTAGCAGGAGACCACCATGACGATCAAAGAAGGACAGCCGGCACCGGACTTCAGCGCACCGGCTACCGGCGACACCACCCTCACCCTGTCGTCGTTGAAGGGCAAGAAAGTAGTGCTCTACTTCTACCCCAAGGACAGCACCCCGGGCTGCACCACGGAGGGCCAGAACTTCCGAGATCTCTACCCCAACTTCCAGGAAGCCAACTGCGAGATCCTGGGCGTGTCCAAGGATTCCCTGCGCCGCCACGAAAATTTCAAGGCGAAGCAGGCGTTCCCGTTCGAACTGATCAGTGACGAGGACGAAACCGTCTGCCGCCTGTTCGACGTGATCAAGCTGAAGAAGATGTACGGCAAGGAATTCGAGGGCATCGAGCGCAGCACCTTCCTGATCGACGAGGGCGGCGTGGTGCGTGATGTCTGGCGCAAGGTCAAAGTCAAAGGCCACGCCGAGGACGTCTTGGACGCAGTGCACAGCCTCTAACCACCTTGTGCAAACGGATTCTGTGGGAGCGGGCTGTGGGAGCGGGCCCCGCCCGCGAAAGGGCGGCCCAAGGCCGCCCGGCAAAGGTTGCCCCGCAGGATTCCAGAGCCCTCTCTACTCCTCTCTATCGTTCTATTCCCCCGCCGATTCCTCAGCCGGCAACCGCCAGTTCTCACCCCGCCTCGGCCACGCATTGATCACCGCCTTCAACAGCGTGGCCAGCGGGATGGCGAAGAAGATGCCCCAGAAGCCCCACACACCGCCGAAGAACAGGATCGCGGTGATGATCGCCACCGGGTGCAGATTCACCGCCTCGGAGAACAGCAGCGGCACCAGGATGTTGCCGTCGATGAACTGGATCACCCCGTAGATCACCATCACCAGGGCGAAGTCGCCACCCCAGCCGAACTGCAGATAGGCCACCGCCGCCACCGGTACGGTGACAATGGTGGCGCCGATGTAAGGGATCAATACCGACAGCCCCACCAGCACCGCCAGCAGCACCGCGTAGTTCATGCCCAGCAGCAGGAAGGCCAGGAAGGTCACCGACCCCACCAGCAGGATTTCCACCGCTTTGCCGCGCACATAGTTGGCGATCTGCTGGTCCATTTCCTGCCAAACGTGAGAAAGAATCCGCCGCCGCTCGGGCAAAAACCCCAGCACCCAACCCACCAGCTTTTCACGGTCCTTGAGAAAGAAGAACACCAGCAGCGGCAGCAGCACCAGGAACACCAGAATTTCCAGCATGTTGGGGATCGAGGACAGCGACAAGGTGAGCACCGATTGCCCCAGGTGGGCCAGCTCGCGCTGGGCGATGGTCACCAGGGTGTTCACCTGCTCCATGGAAATCATTTCCGGGTAGCGCTCCGGCAAACTGCGCAGCCAGGTCTCGGTGGTACGCAGAATATCCGGCAGCTGATCGCGCACCAGCAGCACGGTCTGGCGCCATAACAGCGGCATCAGTACCACCAGCACCGCCACCAGGGCGGCCAGGAACACCAGAAAAACCAGGTTCACGGAAAGCACCGGCGGCACCCGGTAACGGTTCAGGGCGGTGACCAGCCCCTGCATCAGGTACGCCACCACCAACGCCGCCAGCACCGGCGCCAGAATGCCGCCGAACAACAGCACCACGGCGAAACCCGCCAGCAGCAGAAACAGCAGGTACACCGCTTCTTCGTCGGAAAACCAGGCATTGAACCAGCCTTTGAGCACATTCAACATCGGAGAACCTCGGGCCTAGTCGCCACAACGAATGAGAAAGCGGAATTCCCGCTCGTCCTGCTCGCGGCGAACCAGCTCATGGGAAGACTGTCGAAGATAGTCAGGGATGTCCCGGGCCGACCCGGCGTCGGTGGCCGTCACTTCCAGCAAGGCGCCGGCCTGCAGCGCGCGCAGCGCCTGCCGGGTCTTGAGCAAAGGCAGCGGGCAATTCAGACCGCGGGCATCCAGATATTTGATATCCATGGTGTGATCCGTTCGCAGGGGCGGTCATTATAGGGCACATGACAGCATTATCAGAGACACCTCGTCGCGACAGAATCATGGTGACACGAAAAATGCGGATCGCTAAGGAGAGTTCATTTTGATCGCTGCCGCGCGCTTCGCCCTGGTGGCCTTGCTGTGTCTGGGCGCCGGCCTGGGACAGGCCCAACAACAGGACCTGCCGGAACTGGGCGACCCCACCGTGGCGATCATTTCCGCCGAGCAGGAGTACCGGCTCGGGCGCGGTTGGCTGCGCAATCTTCGTGGCCAGACACCGATCATGGAAGACCCGCTGGTCCAGGAATATGTGGAACATCTGGTCTACCGGCTGGCGTCCTTCAGCGAGTTAAATGAACCCGACCTCGCCATCGTGGTGATCAACAGCGCCGCCATCAACGCCTTCGCGGTACCCGGCGGGGTGATCGGCCTGAACGCCGGCCTGTTCCTGAACGCCGCCAGCGAAGACGAGGTGGCCAGCGTGGTCGCCCACGAAATCGCCCACGTCAGCCAGCGCCACTTCACACGCCGCTACATGGACTCCAAGCGGCGGGGCCCGGCGGTGCTGGCGGCCATGCTGGCGAGTATCGCCCTGGCCATCGCCGGCAGCGGTGACGCCGGCATGGCGGGCATCGCCGCCACCCAGGCGGCGTCGATCCAGGCGCAGCTGGCCTACTCCCGCCACAACGAATACGAGGCCGACCGGGTGGGCATGCAAATCCTCGCCGCCGCCGGCATGGACCCCACCGCCATGCCGCGCTTCTTCGAACGCATGCTGGAACAGCAACGGTATTCCGGCGACCCGCCGGAGTTCCTGCTCACCCACCCGCTCACCGCCGAACGTGTCGCCGACTCGCGGGCCCGGGCGCGCTCACTGAGCGCGCCGCCGGCGAACCCGTCGCCGTCCTTCGAACTGGTGCGGGCACGCATCCAGGCCCGTTATTTCGACGGCCAGGAACGCGCCCGGGACTATTTCGACCGGCGCCAGGAAAGCAACGACGGGGTGCGTAAGCAGGCCGCCCGTTACGGGCTCGCCCTCACCGACCTGAAGGCCGACCGTTACGACGCGGCGCGCCGCGCGCTGACCGAACTGGTGGACGCGCACCCGGACCAGATCTGGTTTCAACTGGGTCTGATGGAAGTGGATATGGATCAGGGCCGCTATGCCGACGTTATCGAGCGCGGCAAAGCGGTGCTCACCATCAACCCCAAGGATTACGCCGCCTCGGTAATGACCGCCCGCGCCTACCTGCTGAGCAAAAAACCGGAACAGGCGGCGCCGCTGCTGGAGCCGCTGCTGCTGCAGCGGCCCAATGACCCGATGCTGTGGTCGCTGGCCGCCGACGCCTGGGGCAACAGCGATCAAAACGCCCGCGCCCACCGCGCCCGGGCGGAGGTGCTGTTTCTCAGCGGCCAGGATCAGGCGGCCCTGCGGCAGATGCGTTTCGCCCTGGACGAGGCCGACGGCCAGTTCGCCCTGCGCAGCAAGCTGAATGCGCGCATGGACGAAATGGAACGGCTGTCATCGGAGGAATTCTAGGGGCGCCAGGACCGGCGCCCCGGTGAATCAGGGCTTAAGGCGGGCGCCGAACTCAAGCATGCGGTCCAGCGGTTTCATGGCCTTGGCCGCCAGTGTCGGGTCGACGAAGATTTCCTGGCCGCAGCCGTTGTCGTCTTCCAGTACCGCCAGGGTGTTTTCCAGGCCGTTCATGGCCATCCAGGGGCAGTGGGCGCAGCTGCGGCAGGCCGCGCCGCTGCCGGCGGTGGGCGCTTCCACGAAGGTCTTGTGCGGCGCCAGCTGCTGCATCTTGTAGAAGATGCCCTTGTCAGTGGCAACGATAAAGGTCTGGTTGTCCATGTCCTGGGCGGCCTTGATCAGCTGCGACGTGGAGCCAACCACATCCGCCATCTCCACCACCGGCGCCGGGGATTCCGGGTGCACCAGCACCGCCGCCCCCGGGTAAGCCGCCTTGAGATCTTCCAGGCCCTGAGCCTTGAATTCCTCATGGACAATGCAGGCGCCGTCCCAGCAGAGCACGTCGGCGCCGGTTTTACTGCGCACATAGTTGCCCAGGTGCTTGTCCGGCGCCCACAAGATTTTCTCGTTGCGCTGATCCAGGTATTCGATCAACTCCACCGCGATGGAGGACGTCACCACCCAGTCGGCGCGTGCCTTCACCGCCGCCGAGGTATTGGCGTACACCACCACGGTGCGATCCGGGTGCTGGTCGCAGAAGGCGGCGAATTCGTCTTCCGGGCAGCCAATGTCCAGGGAGCAGGTGGCTTCCAGGGTCGGCATAAAGACCCGTTTCTCCGGGCTCAGGATCTTGGCGGTCTCGCCCATGAAGCGCACGCCGGCCACGATCAGGGTGCTGGCCGGGTGGTCTCGGCCGAAGCGGGCCATTTCCAGGGAATCCGCCACGCAGCCGCCGGTCTCCTCGGCCAGGGCCTGGATCTCGGGGTCGGTGTAATAGTGGGCCACCATCACGGCGTCACGGGCCTGTAACCGTTCTTTAATGCGCTGACGGTACAGTGAACGCTGATCGTCGGTGAGTTCGGACTGCTCGTTAGCGCCGGTCAAATGGGCGCGCACGATCTCTTGGGCCTGTGCTGTCATACGGCGTCACCACCCCAGGATAAGGGGACTTATCAATCGCTTAAGGGCACCTGCTGTTCAGGATACCACCTTGGTCTCGGTGTCGGGATCATACCATATTGGTCTTAGCAGGACGCTGACCATGACCAAAAGCGACAGCCTCATCGTCCTATATGGACGCCTCCCGGTAATCGGGGCCTGCGGCAAGCAAATGCACGGTGCTGATGGCACGCTCCATGAAGGCGCCCTGGCAGTAACACAGGTAATAATCCCACATTCTGCAGAAGCGTTCGTCGAAGCCCAGTTCACGAATTCGCGGCAAAGCACTGATAAAACGGGCCCGCCACTCCTCAATGGTTTTTGCATAATGGGCGCCGATATCCTCGAGGCCCACCGGCATCATCGTGGTGTTTTTACGCAGCGCCTGACACATCACCGTCACTGAGGGCAAAAAGCCACCCGGAAAAATATAGCGTTTGATAAAGTCCACGTTGTCGCGGGCGTATTCGAAGCGCTGGTCCGGCACGGTGATCGCCTGCAGCAGCAGCAGCCCTTCCGGCTTGAGACGCTGATTGAGGACCCGGAAGTACTCGTCCAAGAACTGGTGGCCCACCGCTTCGATCATCTCCACGGAAACGATGCGGTCGTAGCGGCCCCGCAATTCCCGGTAGTCCTGCTCAAGCACCTGGATACGGTCGGACAACCCGGCTTCGCGGACCTGCTCGCGGGCGAAACGGGCCTGTTCCCGGGAGATCGTGGTGGTGGTCACGCGCACCCCGTAATGGCGGGCCGCGTGCAGGGCCAGACCTCCCCAGCCGGTGCCGATTTCCAGCACTTCCATATCCGGGGCCAGGCGCAGGCGCTGGCAGATCAGATCCAGTTTATGGGTGGCGGCGGTCTCCAGGTCCGCTTCAGGGCTCGGGTAGATGGCACTGGAATACATCATGTGCCGGTCCAGAAACAGGGCAAAGAAATCGTTACCCAGGTCGTAGTGGGCGGCGATGTTGCGGCGCGATCCGTTCAGGGAATTGCGGTTCATGGCGTGCAGCGCCTTCAGCGCCGGCTTGGCCAGCCAGGCGGCGGCGCCTTCAAGCGCCTGCATCGCTTCCACGTTGGCGGCGAAAAAGCGCACCACCGCGACCAAATCCGGGCTGTCCCAGGCGCCGTCCATATAGGCTTCCGCGGCGCCCAGGGCGCCGCCGGTCATCATCTGACGGTAGCTGTCCCAATCATGGATACGGATCTCGGCGGCACCTTCGGCCGCCGCGTCGCCGATGGACACTGTCTCGCCGTCAGGCTCATGCAACACCACGCCGCCCTTGGGCATTTTCGCCAGGTGTCCCTGCACCAGCCGTCGGGCCAGACTTTGTGCCCAGGACGGGCGCTGACTGACCAGCGCCTTATCTCCGTCCATCATGAGTGTTCTCCCCATTACCTTGCTCATCTTTACCCGGGTGGGCATGGAACCGGGCGCCCTTGCGCCAAAGCTTCCAGGCCTGCCAATAGATACCCGCCACTGTTTTCAGGCTCTGCGCACCGAAGCGGCGAATCACCCGCGCCATGGCGGGCGCGTTCGCTTCCGCCATGTGCATTTTCAGACCGGCGGCGAACACCAACTGGTCGCCGTCTCGGTCTTCCAACGTTAGGCGAAGATCGGGAAATAAGGCGTGAAGATGCCAGTGATAGCGCAGCCCCAGCGGCAGAAAGGGGGAGACATGGAACGTTTTTTCATGCGCCACCGTTTGTGGCCCCGGCCCCTGGCTCAGGGTCAACGCGTAGATATGACGTTCCTGCCAGGGCGTGTTGCGCACCTCCGCCAGCATCGACGCCGGCCGTTCCGCGCCGTCCGGAAAGTGGAAGTACAGCACCAGAGGGTTGAACAGCATGCCGAAGGTGCGCCACTGGCCAAGCATAAAAACCTGGCCGGTGCTCCAGTCCAAGCCGGCGTCAGCGGCCCGATCACGAACCTTGTCGCCCAGCGGCCGCGCCCCGGTGTCGATAAAATCCCGGTCCCGGAACGTCACCGGGCGCCAGCGTCGGCCCCAGAAACGCTGGCGGGCCAGCATCTGGTCCGGCGCGTCCACATCGCACCACACCAGCCACAGCGGATACCGGAAGGCATGCCGCATCGGCGTATGGCGCTGGTGCCAGACCTGGCCGGTGGCGAGTGCGAAACGGGGAATCACGGCGCCGCTCCCTGGCCGCCGCCATGGACGCGGCCGATGCCTTCCACCACGTCCAGCGCCGACACTACACCGTCTTCATGGAAGCCGTTGCGGCACCAGGCGCCGCAAAACCAGGTGCGGTTCTCGCCGTCGCCGGCCAGCAGACGCTCGCGGGCGAGCAGGCCGTCGGTGGTGAACAGTGGATGGTAAAACACCTCGCGCCGGATCACCGTTTCCGGGCGGATCCGATCGCCGGCGTTGAGCGTCACACAGAAGGTCTCCGGCGCCGTAAAGCCCTGCAGAATGTTCATGTTATAGGTCACCTGTACCGGCTCCGCGTCATCGGTACGGCCCAGCAAGGCGTTCCAGCTCGACCAGACCCGGCGGCGTTTGGGCAGCATCGCCGTGTCGGTGTGCAGCACCACGTCATTGGCCTGGTAGCGCAGGTCCGCCAAACAGTCCCGCTCGCGCGGGTCGGCGTCGCCCAGTAGCGCCAGGGCCTGATCGCTGTGGCAGGCCATCACTACCTGGTCGAAACGGTGGCTGCCGCCGTCGGTACGCACCGTCACGCCCTCACTGTCGCGACGCACCTCGGTGACCGGCGTGGCGGTGTGGAAGCGGGCGCCGCAGGCGTCACGCAGCGCCTCCACATAGCGGCTGGAGCCGCCCGGCACCACGTACCACTGCGGCCGGTTCCGCAACGCCAGCAGACCGTGGTTGATAAAAAAGCGCACGAAGAACTTGGCCGGGAAGGCTTCCATCTGCGCCAGGGAACAGGACCAGATGGCACCGCCCATCGGCAGAATATAGAGACGCCGGAAGCGCTCGCCGTACCCCTGTTCGTTCAGGTAGTCGCCCAAAGGCTGCTCGCCGGCGTCGCTGTCCAGCAAGGCCGGCGCCTCCCGGTTGAAGCGCAGAATATCGCGCAGCAACGACCAGTGCCCCGGGTCCAGCAGGTTGCGACGGCGCCCGAAGAAGCCGCTCAGACCGTCACCGCAATATTCCACACCGGTTTGCGCGTCGGTGACCGCGAACCCCATGGCGGTGGGCTGGCGGCCGATGCCGAGTTCCGACAGCAGCGCCTCGAAGCGCGGGTAGGTGCGGTCGTTGAACACGATGAACCCCATGTCCACGGCGTAGTCGCCGTGCTCGCGGTGCACGTCCACGGTGAAGGTGTGGCCGCCCAGCCGGGGCTCGGCTTCGAACACCTCCACCTGGTGGTCGCGGCTGAGATACCAAGCGGCGGTGAGACCGGCAATGCCGCCGCCGACAATCGCGATGCGCTGGCTCAAGAGGCGTCTCCGTTTTGTTGTTTCCAGGCGTCGCGGGCGGCGCGGAACGCGCTCTCCACCCGCTGTTTAACGCCCTGGTGGGCGACGATCGTGGTGGGGTAATCCGGGGTCATCAAAGGCTGTTTCCAGGGTTCGTGAATGGTTTTGTCGTCGGCCGTCGCCAGCTCCGGCACGTAGCGGGCGATAAAGCGGCCCTTGGGATCGAAACGGTGGCTCTGGCGCACCGGACTGAAAACGCGGAAGTATGGGGCGGCGTCGGTGCCGGTGGAGGCACTCCACTGCCAGCCGCCGTTGTTGGCGGCGAAGTCACCATCCACCAAATGCGCCATGAAAAAGCGCTCCCCTTTGCGCCAGTCGATAAACAAATGCTTGGTCAGGAACATGGCGGTAAGCATGCGCAGGCGGTTGTGCATCCAGCCGGTTTGCACCAGCTGGCGCATGGCGGCGTCGACCAGCGGGTAGCCGGTGCGGCCTTCGCACCAGGCCTGGAAGTGCGCTTCGTTATCGCTCCACTGCAACAGCCCGGTCTCGGGCCGGAACGGCGCGCCGCTGGCCAGTGACGGGAAGCGGTGCATGATCTGTCGGTAAAAATCCCGCCAGGCCAGCTCGCCGATCCAGGTGGCCGCGCCCTCCCGGGCGTTGGCATCCTGCAACGCCGGCCGCGCCGCCAGGTAGGCATCCAGCGGCGCCAGCGTGCCCGCCGACAGCGCCGCCGACAGGCCGCTGGTGCCGGGCTCGGCGGGAAAGTCTCGCTGGCTCTTGTAGTCACCGAGATACTGCTCAACAAAATCCTTGAGTTGGTCGCGTGCGGCCGCCTCGCCCGGGTGCCACAGCGCGGTCACCGAGCCCGGCACGGACAGCGCGTCCAGCGCCTGTTCCACTCGCTCGCGGCCGATAAAGCGGCCCTGCCCGCCCGGCCAGTCCGGCGCCGGCACCGCCTGCGGCTGAAGGTCGTCCATCCACACGTCCCAACGCTTCTTATAGGCGGTGAACACAGTGTAGGGCGTGCCCTTGCCGGTGTGCAGCGCCCTCGGCGGCACCAGCACGCCGTCGTCGAAGCCGTGAATGCGCACGCCGTGGGCTTCCAGGCGACGGGCCACCGCCCGGTCCCGGTTCAGTTCATTGAGCGGGTACTCCCGGTTGCAGAACACCTCGGTGACGCCCTGCTCGGCCACGAACGCTTCCAGGGTGGCGACACTGCCGTCGAAATCACCGCCGTCGAGCACGTGCAGGTCCACGCCTCGGGCCGCCAGCGCCTCACCCAGCTCCAGCAGACTGTGCAGCACGAACCAGCGGCGCGCCGGCGCCACCCCGTGGGCATCCCACTGATCCGCGCACAGCACGTGCACCGCGGTCACCGCGCCGCCGCCGGCCAGTGCCTGGGTTAGCGGGGTGTGCCCGTGACAGCGCAGATCATTACGAAACCAGACCAGTCGCACCCTGTTCTCCTTGCCGTTGAATCATTGAATCGGCGTCGTCCATTCGCTTGGCCACCGCCTGATAGCCGCCCGGCTCGCGATGCAGCCAGGCCGGCGTCGGCGGATCACCCGCCAGTGCCGGGCCGGCGCATAGAAAGGCTCCGCCAGGGGGCTCGGCGGGCCACAGCTGCGTGACCTGACGGCGCGTCGGACGTTCGCCGAGCATCCACACCACCCCGGCCAGGCGCGGATCCGCCAGCCAGGGCGTCAACGCCAGCCAGGCCACCGGTGTTTCCAGACACCACACCGGCCGGTCCGCCACCGCCGCCTGAATCAGCGCCGGCAGCGGGTCGCCCACCGCCATCACCAGCCAGGCCCGCTCGCGGCGCCCCGGCGCCCGGGCCAACAAACGACCCGCCAGCTTTTGCCGCAGAAAACTGTCCAGCAGCGCCTGTGACGCGCCCTGGCCCGGCAAAGCGCGCAGATGATCGCGCAACGGGTCGCAAAATCCCGTGACCACGCGTCCCAGCGGATAGTCGGCGGTGAGCCGCTGGAACAATTGCTCCAGGCGGCGCACGTTGAGCGCATCGAGGGCCTGCAGGGCCACTTCCAGGGCGTCGCGCCAGGGGCCGTCCACGGCGGTCACCGGCGAGCCGCCCTGCTCCAGCACCGCACGCACCTGGCTGATCGGCAGCCCCCTGTCCAGCCAGGAAAGGATCTTCTCGATCAGCGCCAGGTCCTGGTCGCTGTAGCGGCGATGGCCGCGCTCGGTGCGCGCCGGGCGAATCAGCCCGTAGCGGCGCTCCCAGGCGCGCAATGTCACCGGGTGCACGCCGCTTTGCCGGCTCACCGCCTGAATGCTGTACCCGTCGTCGGAAGCTTTCATGGTGGCGTCATACCCGATTCCGCAAGCCCAGCGCGTCCGGGTACGGACGCAGGTACTGCTGGGTCGCCAGATAGGGTTGCGCCACCTTGCTCTGGGCGGCGCGCAGCAGGGTCATCGGTACCACCAATGGCACCTCGCCGCGCAGATAGGCGTCGATCTGCTCGTGGATCGCGGCGCGGTCCTGTTCGCCCAGTTCGTCGCGCAGGAAGCCCATCAAATGCAGCATGGTGTTGACGTGGGCGCCCGGGGAAATGCGCTTGGCCATGGCCGGCATAAAGGCGTGGATGTAATCGTCGGCGATCTCATTCAGCGGCCGCTTTTTAAGATCGGCAAGCAGCGGTCCCAGCCGCCGATAGGTGGCCTGGCAATGGGCCAGAAGCTGGAATTTATGACGGCTGTGGAAGTCGATCAGCGCCTTGGCGGTAACGCCGCCTTCGCGCTCCGTCAGCCGGCGCCAGTCGTCGTACACGAAGACCCGTTCGACGAAGTTCTCGCGCAGGCGGTCGTCGTTGAGACGGCCCTCCTCCTCCACCGGCAGCAGCGGATAACGGGCCATCAAGGCCGCCGCGAACAGGCCGCTGGCGTCCCGGCGGGCCACCTCGCCGTCCTCACGGTAAACGCGGATGCGCGCCATGCCGCAACTCGGCGACTTGGCCATCAGTACGAAGCCGCGCAGGTCGGCCAGGCGCTCCACGGTTTCCGTCACGAACCCGTCCATGATGGCGGTAAAATCCCGGTCGCCGCGGGTGGCCTTGAGGCGCACGCCGTCGTTGGTATCCACCAGGTGCATGGCAGGCCGGGGCGTCGACAGGCCGGCCCCCATTTCCGGGCACAGGGACCGGAACCGGAAGTAACGCGCCAGCACCCCGGTGCAATAGCGGGAATGCTTATGGCCGCCATCGTGGCGCACCTCGCGGCCCATCAGGCAGGCACTGATGCCCACCGGAATCCGCTGATCGTCGCTCTCTGCGTGCCGCCCCATGGTGGCCTCCGTTCGCTACGCCTGAAGCTGTACAAACCGTTATAGTTGTACAAGTCTCGGGCGTCACCCATGAAGGCTTTGTGAAGCAGGTCTCAAGGTGAAACGCTCAAGGTGCGGAAGCACACACATTTAAAGCTGTTTTACACACGGCGGGGCCGGATCGTGGCACAGTGATCTCGCGTTGCTGGCCACGGACGGTCAACGTCTCCCCCAGGACGTCACGCAACGCGCATCCCCCCTTCCTTCAGGCATTTGAAGGAACCCCAGGCCGCCTTCCCCCAGGCGGCCTTTTTTATGCCCGCAAGAAAGTGGTTCTCCAGGTGTTTGGAGCTCCGTATCGGAGACGCGGTGCAGCGGAACCGCCACGGGCCAGGAACACCACCCGGACCATTCTACGAAGTTCGGATTTGTGGGAGCTTGCCTTGCAAGCGAAAGGCCGGCTTTGCCGGCCGGCGGGATTCCAGAGAGGCTGTTGGTGCTGCCTTTATTGAGGCCTCTGGAATCCTGCCGGGTGGCTAAAGCCACCCTTTCGCGGGCGGGGCCCGCTCGCACCAGCTCGGTGGCACAGCGGGCGCTTAGCCGGCGGTCAGCAGGGACAGCGCCGAGGCCTTGAACAGCAGCGTCACCGCCATGCCATCCCGCAACGCAAGGCGCTGCCGGCTGCGCACCGTCACCCGCGCCTGAATCGACTGCCCTTCACACTGGCACTCCACCAGCACTCCGCCGGCCTGCACGGTCAACGCAGTAATCCACGCTGGCAGCTGGTTCATCAGGCTCACGCCGTCCAGTTCGGAAAGGCTTAACGCCACGTCGTCGGCGTGCAGCAACAGGCGCACCGGCGTGCCCGACGGCGGCAAGCGTGGCGTGCGTACCCAAAGCGTGCGCTCGCCAAAGGCCACCGGCAGCAGACAGGCTTCCGCTTGGGCGGGCAATGCCTCGCCCAGCAGCACGGAGCACGGCGATGCTCGCCCCTGGTAACGGCGCAGGCCCGGCAATAGCGCGCCGCAATAGGAGACGCCATCCGGTTCCAGAATCGCCACCTGGTCGCAGAGTCGGGCGATGTCCTCGATCTGGTGGGCGACCAGCACCACGTCGCAGCCCAGGCGCCGGGTGAGGGTCTGCAACTTGGGATAGAGGCGGTGGCGGCTGTCGTCGTCGAGCGCGGAAAACGGCTCATCCAGCAGCAGCAGACGCGGCCGGCGCAGTAACGCCAAGGCGAGCGCCACCCGGCGGCGCTGGCCGCCGCTTAACTGCGGGGGGTAGAGAGGGCGCAAACCGTCGATGCCGAGATCCTGGATCAGCTCGCCGCTCAGGTCACCGCTTTGATGGTGGCGCGCCACCCGCCGCAGATGCCGGGCCACGGTCCAGTGATCAACCAGCGCCGGCGTCTGCGATACCAGCGACACCCGGCGGGCCAGCGCCGCCGGCGTCACCGCCCGGTCTTCGACACGCAACCGGTGAGCGGCCGGATTGAGCCCGGCCAGCGCCCGCAGCAGCGTGCTCTTGCCCACCCCGGAATGCCCCAGCAGGCCGAGCCAGCCGCTTTGCGCCCGCACCCGGGCGCGCAGGGCCAGCGGCGCCGACAGGGCGACGTCAAAATCGATCATGGCGGCGGCCGCTCCATTGCGACAGCAACACCGTGATCACGGCAATCGCCATCATCGCCAGCGCCAGCCGGTTGGCGGCCTGGTAGTTCATTTGCTCGACATGCTCGAACAGGGCCACCGACAGCACCCGGGTCTCGCCGGGAATATTGCCGCCGATCATCAACACCACGCCGAACTCGCCCAGGGTGTGGGCGAAGCAGAGCAAGGCGGCGCTGACCAGCGCCGGCCGGATGCCGGGAATAACAATGAACAGAAACCGGTACCAGGCCGGGAAGCCGAGCACGCGACCCGCTTCATCCAGGGCCGGGCCGCTTTGTTGTAAAGCCGCTTCCAGGGGACGAAACGCGAACGGCAGGCTGTAAATCAGAGAGCCGATCAGAATACCGGTGAAGCTGAACGCCAGTTGCTGGTCGAACAAGCGCGCCAGCATGGAACCGGGCGGGTGCGCCGGGGAAAACGCCACCAGCAGGTAGTAGCCGAGCACAGTGGGCGGCAACACCAGCGGCAGCATCACCAGGGACTGGATCAGGCTCCGCCCGCGCGGGTCACGGCGCACCAGCAGCCAGGCCAGCGGCAGACACACCGCCACCAGAATAACGGTGGTGGTGGCGGCCAGCTTGACCGTCAGCAACAGGGCCTGGGCGTCACCGCTAGCGAGCCAGGGCATCGGTGCCTCCCGGCAAGGCGTAGCCGGCGGCGCGGATCAGCCGGCCGGCGCGCTCGGAGAACAGAAACGCCATAAAGGCTTCGGCCAGCGGATCGCCGGGGTTCACCACCACGCCCTGCTGCACCAGTGGCCGGTGCCACTCGGCGGGCACCACACGGTATTCGCCCCGCCGCGCTTGAATCAGGCTCAGCGCCACCAGGCCCAGGTCGGCGTTGCCGCCGTCCACCAACTGGGTGGCCTGGCTGACATTGGCGGCGACCACGGTACGCCAGCGCAGCGTCGGCCGCGCATCGCGATAACGCGCGATGGCCGCTTCGGCGGCGCGGCCGTAGGGCGCGGTGGCCGGGTTGGCGATGGCCAGGGTGTATTGGCGCTCGCCGTTCACACCCAGGCCGCGCGGGTCCCAGAGCGCCAGCCGGCCCAGCGCGTAGGTGCGCGGCACGCCACTGCCGTTGTCCCGGTGCAGCCTCGCCGGGTAGGCGCTGTCGGCGGACAGGAACAGCTGATACGGGGCGCCGTGGCGGATCTGCTGGTAAAGATGGCCGGACGCGCCGCTGATCAAATCCAGCGCCACCTGGGGATGGTCTTGGTTGAACAGAACCGCCAGCTTTTTCAGGGTGGGATAGAAATTGCTGGCGCAGGCAATGCGTAAATCGCCCTGCTCCCGGGCCTCAACCGGGGGCGCGAAACAGAACGCCGCCAACAGCAGCAGCCCGACGGCTTGCCGGCCGATTCGCTTCCCGGCGCGGCTCATCTCACCACGCCACCGCGTCGGCGTACCAGCGGCCGGCGGCGCGAACATCGGCGGCGCCGGCATCGAGCCAGCGGGCGCCGTCCGGGCCGTGCTCTTTTTTCCAGAACGGCGCCCGGGTTTTCAGTTGGTCGATCAGAAAATGGGCCGCCTGAAACGCCTCGGCGCGGTGGCGGGTGGCCACCGCCAGGAACACGATTTGCTCGCCGGCGGCCAGCCTGCCGACCCGGTGCACCACGCGCACCGAGCGGCAATCCCAGCGGCGCCGGGCCTCATCGACAAAGCCCTGCAGTTGGCGTTCGCACATGCCCGGGTAATGCTCCAGTTCCAGCGCCTGCACGGTACCGTCCCCACCGCGTACCCGGCCGACGAAGAACACCACCGCGCCCGCCTCCCCGGCCTCATCGCAAAGCCGGCGGTACTGTTCGCCCACATCGAAGTCCTGTTGCTGAACCGAGATCATCTAACCTCCGGTAACCGGCGGAAAAAACGCCACTTCATCGCCGTCGTGGACCGGCGTTTGTGCGTGGGCCATTTCCTGGTTCACGGCGCACAATAAGCGGCCGTCGAGATGCGCCGCCCAATGCGGGTGTTCCTGGAGCAGGTGGCGGCGCAGCGCCGCCACCGACGACGGCGGCGGCAGGCGCAGGTCCAGGCCCTCGCAGTCCAGCGCCTCGCGCAGCCGGGCGAAAAACCGTACCCGGATCACGCGCCCTCCTCCCGGCGCCAGTCGCCGCTGGCGCCACCGCTCTTGGCCTCCAGGCGCACCGCGTCGATCGACATACCCCGGTCCACCGCCTTGCACATGTCGTAGAGCGTCAAGCCGGCCACCGACACGGCGGTCAGCGCTTCCATTTCCACCCCGGTGGGCGCGGTGGTTTTGCACTGCGCGCAGATGTGGATCAGGCCCTGGTCGTGGTCCAGCTCGAACTCGATGTCCACGCCGCTGAGCGGGATCTGGTGGCAAAGCGGAATCAGCTCCCAGCACTTTTTCGCCGCCTGGATCGCGGCGATGCGCGCCACCGCCAGCACGTCGCCTTTCTTCATGCCGTTGTCGCGGATCAGCGCCAGGGTGGCCGGCGCCGCCCGCACCCGGCCGCTGGCGCGGGCCACCCGGGCGCTGTCGGTCTTGGCGGACACATCCACCATGTGCGCGCGGCCTTGTTCGTCAGTGTGCGTTAGCGACATGGGGCGTCCCTCCGTCCGTCTCCCGGCTGTCGCAGGCGTGGCGCCCGCCTTTCAGATGCGGCACGAAATTGCAGGGCCGGTGGCCGGCGTCCAGTTGCTCGACCAGAATGCGGTCCCAGGCCAGCCGGCAAGCGTTGGTGCTGCCGGGCAGGCACACCACCAGGGTGCCGTTGGCGAGGCCGGCCACGCAGCGGGATTGCACCGTGGAGGTGCCGATCTCCTCCAGTGACAGCGAGCGAAACAGTTCGCCGAAGCCGTCCACGGTTTTGTCCAGTAACACACTCACCGCCTCCGGGGTGCTGTCGCGCCCGCTGAAACCGGTGCCGCCGGTGATCAGCACCACCTGCACCGCCGGGTCGGCGATCCACCGGGACACTTCGGCGCGAATCAGATAGACGTCATCGACCACCAGACGCCGGTCGGCGCTGTGGTGGCCGTGGCCAAGCAGCCGGGAACACAGCAGGTCGCCGGAGCTGTCCTCGGCCAGGGTGCGGCTGTCCGACACGGTAAGTACGGCGATATTCAGAGGTTGGGCGGCTAATGCGGTCATGATCCGGCCTCCTTGAGGGTGTGGGCCATACGCCAGGTTTCCGGCGTATTGGTATTGAGAAAAAACAGTTCATCGCCGCCGTCCAGCGCGCGGGCCCGGAGTGCCCGCAACGCGCCGCCCAGCGACAGCTCGCCACGCGTAAGGCGTTGTGCCAACAACGCTTCCAGCCCGGCGCCACCGTCCAGATAGCACGGCAAAAACGAGCGCCCGTAATAGCAGTGCCCGTGCTCAAGGCCGGTGTCGATGAGGCGGCCCAGCAGAGAGGCCGGCATCAACGGCATGTCCACCGGCGCCACCAGATAGCCCGCCGCCGGGCAGCGGCGCACCACCGCATGGATACCGCCCAGCGGCCCCAGGCCGGGAAAATAATCCGCGACACAGCCCGGCTCGTCGCGGCTGGTCACCACGGTGGCGCAGCCGGCGGCCAGCAAGCGTTCGCGAATCGACGTCATCAGCGGTCGCCCCTGCCATTCAAGCAACGCCTTATCGCGGCCCATGCGTCGTGAGCCGCCGCCGGCCAGTACCACGCCAATAACACCGGGATTGTCCTGCATGTCAGCCTCCGATCATGGCGAGATGGCGGGTGGCGCCGGGGTCATGGCGATGCAGGCCGTGGCCGGCTTTTTTGCCCAGCACCAGGCGATGCAAACGCCGTGACAGTTGCGCCGGGGTGTCCGCCTGCAAGGCGTCGCGCAACGGAATGCCGCCCTGGGAAAACAGGCACAGTTGCAGGTCGCCCAGGGACGACACCCGCAGCCGGTTGCAGTCGTCGCAGAAGCCTTGTTTATAGGGGCGGATCAGCCCCACCCGGCCGGCGTGGCCGGGGTGGGCGAATTCCCGCGCCGGGCCGTCATCCTCGCCGCGCGCGCAGGCGGTCCAGTGATGGGTTGTCAGCCAGTCTTCGAGCAGGTGGGCGGGCCGGTGCTGCTGACGAAAGAACTCACGGTTATCGCCGGTTTCCATCAGCTCGATAAAGCGGGCGGTCACCGGACGGTGGCGCAGGTAGTCGGTGAAACGCGCCAGCTCGTCGCCGTTGTAATGGCGCATCAATACGGCGTTGAGTTTCACCGGCATCCCCAGGGCCAGGGCTTCATCCACCGCGTCGAGCACATCGCGCAGCCGGTCGTGGCCGGTGATCATCTCAAACACCGCCGGGGTCAGGCTGTCGACGCTGATGTTGATACGGTCCAGGCCGGCTTTTTGCAGCGCCGCCAAACGGGGGGCCAGCCGGTAGCCGTTGGTGGTCATCACCACCTCGCGGATGCCCGGCGTCTGTTTGCACAGGGCGATGATCTCCGGCAGATCCTTGCGCAGCGTTGGTTCGCCGCCGGTGATGCGAATCTTGCGGGTGCCGCTGAGCGCGAAGGCGCGCACCAGGGTGCCGATTTCCTTCAGGCTCAGTGGCTCCGGCACGCCGTCGCCCCGTTGATAGCCGTGCGGCAAACAATATTCACAGCGGTAGTTGCAGACCTCGGTGATGGAAAGGCGCAAATAGGTGAAGCGTCTGTTGAACTGATCGGTGAGCATGATTTCTCTCCTACCTTACCGCCCGGTCAACCGGCCAGAATGTGTTTCAACTCGGGAATGCAGGAACCGCAGTTGGTGCCGCACCGAAGCGACTTGCCCAGCGCCTCGACGCTGCCGTCGCCGGCTTCGATGCGCGCGCGAATGGCCTGTTCGCCGACCTGGAAGCAGGCACAGACCATCGGCCCGTTTTCGGCGCTGCCGTCCGGCGCCTCGCCGCTGAGCAGTGCCCGCCGTTCCGTATCCTCGAGCGCGTCCCGTTCCATCATTTCGATCAGCCAGTCGCGGCCCGGCAGATCGCCCTTCGGATGAATAAACAGAACCCCCATCAGCCGATCGCCGCGCACCGCCGCCTGGCGGAAATGACCGATGTACGGGTCCTGCATTTCCAGCCAGTGCAGTGCCTCGGCATCGCCGGGCTCACTGATCATGGCCGCCAGCCGCCGGCGGGCGTGGTCCGGATCGTCGCGGCCGGCCAGCTCGAACAGATGCCCTTGAGGCAGCGGGCTGTAGCTCCAGTAAAAGCAGCGCGGGTCGCCGCGCCGCTCGCGGGTGATCAAAAAGCCCTGCCAACGCACCGCACAGGGCGCCACCCGAACGCGGGAAAATTTCGATTCCGGCTGGCCGGACAGCGGGTCGGTGTTGGCCTGCACCAGGGCACCCATGCGCGCGCGGGCGCTGAACGGGCTGCTCCAGTGCATCGGCACGAACAGCTCGCCGGGGCGCTGGTCGGTGGTGATGCGCGCGCGCATGACGATGCCGCCGTGGCGGTTATCGACGCTGGCCAGTTGGCCGTCGTCGATGCGGTGGCGGCGCGCGTCCTCGGGATGCAGGGCGACAAAGGGTTCGCCGATGTGCTGAAGCAAGCGCCGCGCCTTACCGGTGCGGGTCATGGTGTGCCACTGATCGCGGATGCGGCCGGTGTTCATGATCAGCTCACCGGGGCGCGGCCCGTCGTCGGGCAGCTTGGCGGTGACCGCCACGAAGCGGGCGCGGCCGTCCTCGGTGGTAAAGCGACCGTCGCCGAACAGGCGCTGGCGCCCTTGCGGCCACTGCCGGTTCACCGGCCAGCGCACCGGCGCCAGGGCGTCATAGCCGGCCTCGTCGAGCGTCGCCAGGCCGCTGATGTCGAACGCCCGCCGGCCGTCGTTCTCGAAACCGGACAGCGCCGCGTGCTCGGCGAACACCTGCGCCGGATGCCGCCAATCGAACGCGGCCGGATAGCCGAGCCGCCGGCCGACCTGGGCCAGCGCCCACCAATCCGGTTTCGCCTCGCCCGGCGCGTCGAGAAACGGCCGCTGACGGGAAATGCAGCGTTCCGAATTGGTCACCGTGCCGTTCTTCTCGCCCCAGGTGCGCGCCGGCAGTTTGATATCGGCGAGCCGCACGGTGTCGGTGTCGGCCATGCATTCGGACACCACCACGGTGGGGCACCGGCGCAACGCTTCGCGCACCCGGTCCGCTTCCGGCAGGCTGACCGCCGGGTTGGTGGAGAGAATCCAGAGAAACTTGATGCGCCCGGACGCCACCGCCTGGAACAGATCCACCGCCTTGAGGCCGGGTTCGCTGACCATGTTGGCGGCGTCCCAGAAGCGCCGCACCCGGGCCACGTCGTCGGGCGCGAAGTCCATGTGCGCGGCCAGTTGGTTGGCCAGACCGCCCACCTCACGGCCGCCCATGGCGTTGGGCTGGCCGGTGATGGAAAACGGCGAGGCCCCGGGCTTGCCCACCCGACCGGTGGCCAGGTGACAGTTGATGATGGCGTTGCACTTGTCGGTGCCGGTGGCGCTCTGGTTGATGCCCTGGGAATAGAAGGTCACGGTGCGTGGGCGCTCGGCGAACCAGTTAAAGAACGTCTCAAGGTCGGCCTCGGGAAGATCACAGCGTTGTGCCAGGCTCGCCAGCGAACCGCTGTCCGCCTCGGCCCGCGCCAGGGCGTCCTCAAAGCCGCGGGTGTGGTCGCGGATATAGTCGCGGTCCAGATGGCCGCGCCGGGCCAGCCAGGCCAGCAGGCCGTTGAACAGCAGGCCGTCGGCGCCGGGCCGTAACGGCAGATGCAGATCGGCCAGGTCACAGGTGGCGGTGCGTCTGGGATCGATCACCACCACTTTGGTGTCCGGACGCGCCTTCTTCGCCGCCACCATGCGCTGGTACAGCACCGGGTGGGTCCAGGCGGCGTTGGAGCCCACCAGCACCAGCAGTTCGGCGCTGTCCAGGTCCTGGTAGCAGCCAGGCACGCTGTCGCCGCCGAAGGCGCGCTTGTAGCCGGCCACCGCCGACGCCATGCAAAGCCGGCTGTTGGTGTCCATATGGGCGCTGCCGATAAACCCCTTCATTAATTTATTGGCGACGTAATAGTCTTCCGTGAGCAACTGTCCGGAACCGTAGCAGGCGACGCTGTCGGGCCCGTACCGTGCCAGGGTGTCACGCAGCCGGTCAGTCACTTGATCGAGGGCGGTGTCCCAGTCCACCACGACGCCGTCCACTTCCGGGTACAGCAGCCGGTTGTGATGATCGAGGGTCTCGTGGAGCGCCGACCCTTTAACGCACAGCCGCCCCTGGTTGGCCGGATGGTTCGCCGTTCCGGTGACGCTGTCGCCGGCGCCGTTCACGGACACACCGCAGCCCACGCCGCAATACGGGCAGGTGGTGTCGGTGGTGTGAATGCGCTCGGCCATGGCTCAGGTCCCGGTCTTGTTGAGCGCCGCCGGCATCGGCCACAGCAGCACGCGCTCGCCGTCCAGCTTGACCTCCCAGACCGGCACCGCCACGTCGTCCCGTTCCAGGCAAAGACCGGTGAGCAAGCTGAAATGCTGTTTATACAGCGGCGAGGCCACCACCAGCTCGCCGCCGATGTCGCCGACGATGCCGCGCGACAGCACATTGGCGCCGCCGATCGGGTCATGGTTGCCGATCGCGTACAGCGGCGGCGACTGGTCGGGCAGATAGAACAACGCCACCTGCTCGCCGTTGATCAGCGCGGCCACACCACTGCCGGCCACCAGATCCTCTTGGGTACAAATGTGTTGCCATTGCATGGTTGCTCTCCTTTTCTTTCGCCGGTTGTTTCAGACGCTGACGGTTTCAATCAGATCGCCGCGCTCGTCCTCGGTGGCGGGGCGGGGCTGGCCGCGCTCGCGCACGAAGCGGATGTCCTGGTCGGGGGTTTCCGCATTGACGAAGCTGCGAAAGCGCTTGAGCTTTTGCGGGTCGTCGATGGTGGTGCGCCACTCGCACTGATAGCGTTCGCGGACGATCGACATCTGCGCTTCCAGCTCGGCGGCGACGCCCAGCTTGTCGTCGATCACCACCTGGCGCAGGTAGTCCAGACCGCCTTCCAGGTTTTCCAGCCACACCGAGGTGCGCTGCAAGCGATCCGCGGTGCGCACGTAGAACATCAGCACCCGGTCCACCAGTCGCACCAGTTCCTGGTCGGAAAGATCGGTGGCGAACAGGTCCGCGTGGCGGGGCCGCATGCCGCCGTTGCCGCACACGTAGAGGTTCCAGCCGTTCTCGGTGGCGATCACGCCGATGTCCTTGCTTTGCGCCTCGGCGCATTCGCGGGTGCAGCCGGACACCGCGAACTTAAGCTTGTGCGGCGAGCGCAGGCCCTTGTAGCGATGCTCCAGGAAGATCGCCATGCCGACGCTGTCCTGAACGCCGTAGCGGCACCAGGTGGAGCCGACGCAGGATTTCACCGTGCGCACCGACTTGCCGTAGGCGTGGCCGGTCTCGAAGCCGGCGTCGATCAGCTCTTCCCAGATCAGCGGCAACTGCTCCAGGCGGGCGCCGAACAGATCGATCCGCTGGCCGCCGGTGATCTTGGTGTAGAGATCGTATTTGCTGGCCACCTGGCCCAGTGTCATCAGTTTGTCCGGGGTGATTTCACCGGCGGGCACGCGCGGCACCACCGAGTAAGTGCCGTCCTTTTGCATGTTGGCGAGGAACACATCGTTGGTGTCCTGCAGGCCCACGTGCTCGGGTTCGAGGATGTAATCGTTATGTAGGCTGGCCAGAATCGAGGCCACCGTCGGCTTACAGATTTCGCAGCCGAGGCCTTTACCGTGGGCTTCGCGCACCTCACGGAAACTTTGCAGACCGCCCACCTGGATCAGGTGGAAAAGCTCCTGGCGGGAGTACTCAAAGTGCTCGCAGAGGTGGTTGTTCACTTCCACGCCGCGTGCTTCCAGGCCGGCGTCCACCACGCTTTTCAGCAGGGCGGCGCAACCGCCGCAGCCGGTGGACGCCTGGGTGGCGTCCTTGATGTCGCCCAGCGAACAACAACCGCCGTCCAGCGCTTCGTTGATGGCGCCCTTGGAGACGTTGTGACAGGAACAGATGGTGGCGGTGTCCGGCAGCGCGTCGGCGCCCAGCGCCGGCGCCGCGTCGCCGGTCGGCAGGATCAGCGAGGCGGGGTTGTCCGGCAGCGGAATGCCGTTAAGCATGTACTGCAGCAGAGTGTCGTAGGCGTCGCAGTCGCCCACCAGCATGGCGCCGAGCACGTACTTCTGGTCTTCGCTGACCACCAGCTTGCGGTAGACGCCGGCCACTTCGTCCTGGAAGCGGTAACAGCGGGCGCCGGCGGTGCGCGCCTGGGCATCGCCCACCGAACCCACGTCGACGCCCATCAGCTTCAGCTTGGTGCTCATGTCGGCGCCGGTGAAATCGGCGGTTTCGTTGTTGAGCACGGCGGCCACGGTGCGCGCCATGGTGTAGCCCGGCGCCACCAGCCCGAATATCTGGTTGTTCCAGAGCGCGCATTCGCCGATCGCGAAGATCGCCGGGTCCGAGGTGCGGCACTGGTTGTCCACCACGATGCCGCCGCGCTCGCCCAGTTCCAGGCCGGTCCGGCGGCCCAGGCTGTCCTGCGGGCGAATGCCGGCGGAAAACACGATCATGTCGGTTTCCAGCGGCGCCTGGCCTTCGAAGTTCATGCGCAGGGCGTGCGCTTCGCCGGCGTCGATCAGCTCGGTTTTCATGCCGGTGTGGATGTGCACGCCGAGCGCTTCCACTTCCTTGCGCAGTAGCGCGCCACCGGTTTCGTCCAGCTGCACCGGCATCAGTTGCGGCGCGAATTCCACCACGTGGGTTTCCAGCCCCAGCAGCCTCAGCGCGTTGGCGGCTTCCAGCCCGAGCAGGCCGCCGCCGACGACAACGCCACGCTTGGCGCCGCCGGCGCAGCGTTTGATCGCATCCAGATCGTCCACGGTGCGGTACACCAGGCAGTGCTCATGGTCATGCCCGGGAATCGGCGGCACGAAGGGATAGGAGCCGGTGGCCAGCACCAGGGCGTCGTAGTCTTGCCGGGCGCCGCCGGCGGTGATCACGGTTTTATTGTTCCGGTCGATCTCCACCACTTCGTCGTTAAGGTGCAGAGCCACCCGGTTGTCCTGGTACCACTGCGCCGGGGACAGACAGAGATCTTCCGGGGTCTGGTCATCGAACAACGCGGACAGACGGACCCGGTCGTAGGCGGGCCGGTTCTCGCCGGCGAACACATGAATCGTCCAGGGGCTGGCACCGTCCTGTTCGATCAGGGTCTTCACCAGATGGTGACCGACCATGCCGTTGCCGATGATCACCAGGTTGCCCGAGGTGGGGAGTACGGGTTTGTCGTCCGTCATAGCCTTGCCTCCTGTTAAGCCACTTCGACCGAAACATCGGCCGGGGTTGATTCGTCGTCACGGGTCGGTGCCGTGAGCAAAACGTCACGCAACGCACTGACGTCGCGGTCGCTTTGATGGGTTTGGAAATACCACTGGCTGTGGCGGACATCGCCGACCAGCAGCACGCCGCGCAGGCGGCCGTTTTCGAGGATCAGTTTTTTATACACGCCGGCGTCCGCGTCGCTCAGCCACAGGGTCTGCTGCCCCGCCGCGGCTTCCACCTGGCCCATGCTGTGTATGTCGAGACCGCTGACCTTGAGCCGGGTAACCAGGGACGGATCGCAATAACGGGCGCGCCGGCCCTTGAGCACCCGCGCCAGCACGTTCGCCTGCTCCTGCACCGGCGCCACTAGGCCATAGGTGTTGCCCTGGAATTCGCAGCATTCGCCCAGGGCATGGATGTGCCGGTCCGAGGTGCGCAGCGCGCCGTCCACGCGGATGCCGTGACCGCAATCCAGGCCGGCGGTTTGCGCCAGTTCCCGGTTCGGCGTGATGCCGGTGGCGAACACCACCAGCTCGGCGGGCAGCGTGCGCCGCGCACCGTCTTCCTCTACTGCCACACCGCTCACGCTGGTTTCGCCGATCAGTTGCTTGGGGTCGCAGCCGGTGCGCACCCGGATACCGCGATCGCCCAGGGCCGCTGCCAACAAGGAAGACGCCTTGGCGTCGAGCTGGCGGTTCATCAATACCGGGCGGCGGTGCACCAGGGTCACGTCGGCGCCCAGGCGGCGCAGGCCGACCGCCGCTTCCACGCCCAGCAGGCCGGCGCCGACCACCACCGCGCGCACGCCGGGACGGGCCCGGCACCAGCCGCGCAGGCGCTCCACGTCGTGCAAGGCGCGGAAGCCGCAGACACCGTCCAGGCCCGCGACACCGGGCAAAGGCGGCATCGAGGAGCGCGCGCCGGTGGCGATAACCAGGGTGTCATAGTCGACCCGCTCACCGTCGGTGCAGTACAGACGACGGCGCTGCCGGTCGATGCGTTCCACCCGCTTGCCCAGGCTCACCGTCGCCCGGCGCGCCTGGTACCAGGTCTCATCGCGCGGCGTAATCGACGCCAGATCGGTTTCCTCGCCGAGCAACGGCGACAGCATGATGCGGTTGTAGTGACGCACCGGCTCGTCGCCGAGCACCCGGATCGACCAGCCGTGGTCGGTGCCCAACCGGTTGATCAGGTTCTCGGTGGCCATACCGTTGCCGACGATCACCAGACGGCGGCGTGCCTCGGTACCTTTCATGCGGGTGGCCCGAATCATGGCGTGCTCCTCAAGCCCGCCGGCCGAGCCGGTCGACCAGGCCGGCCACCTTGCCGCGCGTCGCGTCGGCGTTGTCATCGGCCGGCTCGCGGGGGATCTCCACCACCTTGCGCTGCTTCTCGTAAAGGAAGCTGAGCACCTGCTGGCGGAAGTGGTTGTACTCGCTGTTTTCAGCCAGCGTGACCCGGTTGCGGGGGCGCGGCAGGTCGATGTTGAGCACCTCGCCGATGGTGGCGGCCGGGCCGTTGGTCATCATCACGATGCGGTCGGATAGCAACACCGCTTCGTCCACGTCGTGGGTGATCATCACCACGGTGTTGTTCAGGTCGCGCTGAATTTCCATCAGCGAATCCTGCATGTGCGCCCGGGTGAGCGCGTCCAGGGCGCCGAACGGCTCGTCCATGAGCAGCACCTTGGGGCGCATGGCGAGCGCGCGGGCGATGCCGACGCGCTGCTTCATGCCGCCGGACAGTTCGTCCGGGCGTTTGTGCATGGCGTGCTCCATGTGCACCAGCTTCAGGTTCTGCTCAATCCAGTCGCGCATTTCCGCCTTGCTCATGCTGTTGCGGAACACCTGGCGTACCGCCAACTGCACGTTCTCGAAGGCGGTCAGCCAGGGCAGCAGCGAATGGTTCTGGAACACCACCGCACGGTCGGGCCCGGGTTCGTTCACTTCCTTGCCGTCCAGGGCGACGCCGCCTTCGGTGGCCTGCAGCAGGCCGGCGAGAATATTCAGCACGGTGGATTTGCCGCAGCCGGAATGGCCGATCAGCGACACGAACTCGCCTTTACGGATACGCAACGACAGCTCGTCCAAGGCCCGGAAGGGCCCCTCCGGAGTGGGGAAGTCGATGCTGATCTTGGAGATGTCGAGATAATTGCTCATCACAAAATTCCTCCCTTAAAACGTGCCCGCAGCGGTTTCAGCGCAGGTCCGTGGATTTGTCCCAGGACACCAGGCTTTGCAGCGCCAGCATCAGGCGGTCGAGCAGGAAACCGATGGCACCAATGGTGATCACCGCCACCATGATCCGGCTCAGCGAATCGGAGCTGCCGTTCTGAAACTGGTCCCAAACGAACTTGCCCAGCCCCGGACTTTGCGCCAGCATTTCCGCCGCGATCAGCACCATCCAGGCGATCCCCAGGGAGGTGCGCAGGCCGGCGAACATCATCGGTATCGCCGACGGCAACACGATGGTGCGCACATGGGTGAGCCAGCCCAGCCGCAATACCCGGCTGACGTTGTTGAGGTCGTTATCGACGCTGGCCACGCCCACGGCGGTGTTGATCACCGTCGGCCACAGGCAGCACAGCATCACGGTGACCATGGAGGTGATAAACGACTTGGGCACCATTGGGTCCTGGCTGACATAAACAGCGCTCACCACCATCGTCACCAGCGGCAACCAGGCCAACGGCGACACCGGCTTAAGCAGCTGAATCACCGGGTTGAACGCGCGATACAGCGTCTGGCTGAGGCCAATCAGGATGCCGAGTGGAATCGCCAGAAGAGACGCCAGCACGAACCCCGCCGTGACCGTCATCAGGCTGGTAAGGATCTGATCGATGAAGGTGGCGCTGCCGGTGTAGGGAAAGATCCTCGGCTGGTAGGACGGATCCACGGCCTGACGCTCGGCGTTGCGCGCGCGCTGGCGTTCATAGAACGCGTCTTCCTCGAGGCGCTCCGCGGCGTGTTCCTCAAGCAAGGCACCGCCCTGCTGCCACACATCCAGGGGCCCGGGAAACGCCCCCAAGGATGTATTGATCTGCCCGGCCGCCACGGCCCACAGCAACAGGAAGGCGGCGATGCCGGCCAATGGCACCAGCAGGGCCTGACTCAGCGCGCGCAGTTGCGCCGCCGGGTGCTCGCCGCGCGCTAGCTTGATCCATGGTTGTAACCAGGTTTGCTGGCTGATCGAAATCATCTCATCACTCTCTTTTGCCGATGCGTTAAAGGCGCTGGTCGCCTTTCAGGCCGATGTCGAATTGCCGCAGATAAGCGTTGGGCTCACGGCCGTCGTAGGTCATGGCGTCGATGAACTCGGACTGCGGTGGCTTGAAGCCGTCTTCGCTGTCGAAATCCGGGAAGTCCGCCGCTGTCATCTTTCCTTCCTGAATCAGCGCCCTGGCCGCCAGCGCATAGATGTCCGGGCGGTACACCTCACGGGCGGTCTCCATGTACCAGTCGTCGCTCTTTTGCTCCGGGATCTGCCCCCAGCGGCGCATCTGGGTGAGATACCAGATGGCGTCGGAGTAATAGGGGTAGGTGGCGTTGTGGCGGAAGAACACGTTGAAATCCGGGATCGGCCGTGCGTCGCCTTTTTCGTATTCGAAGGTGCCGGTCATGGAGTTGGCGATGACCGCCTCGTCGGCGCCCACGTATTCGCTTTTGGCTAGAATCCTGACCGCCTCGGGCCGGTTGGCATTGTCGTCCTGGTCCAGCCATTTGGCGGCGCGGATCAACGCTTTGACCACGCGGGCGTGGGTGTTGGGGTATTTCTCCGCCCAGGCTTCGCTGACGCCGAACACTTTCTCCGGATTGTTTTTCCAGATTTCGTAATCGGTGATCACCGGCACGCCCACGCCTTTGAACACCGCTTGCTGGTTCCAGGGCTCGCCCACGCAATAGCCGTGGATGGTGCCGGCCTCGAGTGTGGCGGGCATTTGCGGTGGCGGCGTCACCGACAACAACGCTTCGGCCTGAAGCTGGCCGGAAGTGTCACCTTTGTGGGGCGCGTAGAAACCGGGATGAATGCCGCCGGCGGCGAGCCAGTAGCGCAGCTCGTAATTGTGCGTGGAGACCGGAAACACCATGCCCATCTTGAAACGCTCGCCCCGGTTCCGATACGCCTGCACCACCGGTTTCAAGGCGCTGGCGCTGATCGGGTGCACCGGTTTGCCGTCGCGGTGCTGGATGTTTTTCTTCATTTCCGCCCACACCGAGTTGGCGACGGTGATGCCGTTGCCGTTCAGGTCCATGCTGAAGGCGGTGATGATGTGCGCCTTGGTGCCGAATCCGATGGTCGCGGCAAGCGGCTGGCCGGCGAGCATGTGGGCGCCATCGAGCTGGCCGTCAACAACGCCGTCCAGCAGCACCTTCCAGTTGGCCTGGGCTTGCAGCGAGACATACAGACCTTCGTCTTCGAAGTAGCCTTTCTCATAGGCAATTGCCAACGGCGCCATATCAGTGAGCTTGATAAAGCCGAACGTCAGCTCCGGCTTTTCCGGCCAGCCGACCAGCGGCTTGTCCGCCGCCTTCGCAATGCCGGCGAACACCGACAGCACTAACGCCACCAGCAGCAACCAGGGCGTGGCACTGGCCCCGTGGCGGTGATGAATCGAATCGGCTTTGCTCATGGTGTTGCTCCTTCCTGTTGACGACGGCCTGTCCGGGGAGCAAAAAAAAGCGCCCACCACTTTTCGTGGTGAGCGCCTTCGCTCAGATCAGTCGCCTATTGTCCGGGGCCGGCACCGCCATTGGTTTCCGACCTGTTAGGGCATAGACATTCAACTTCCATGCCAGGTTGGTTTTGGCGCTGTGGAGCGGTGACAGCGGGCCTTCAGCGGTGGCGTTGAACCCGCGCGGTGCGCCAATCCGGTGATCGGCCCCGGATCATGGCGCGGATTGGTGCAGAACCTTCATCGAGCGCAGTTGCCACTCCTCACCGTCGATAAAGGTGTCCGCGCCCATACCGATTTCCCCCTGACTGGTATCCAGACGCCAGGGCCCGGCGTGGATACCCTCGCCTTTCCAGTCCTGGCCTGGCAGCGGGGTATGGGCCAGCGCCCGGCGGTACAGATCCGGGCGGTAACACGACGCCGCCAAGGCGGACAGGTCCTGATCCCCGCGCAGCCAGCCCCACCGGGCCATCTGGTTCAAAAACCAGTAGCCGTGGGAAACCCAGGGGAAATTGGCCAGGTAGCGATGGAACACCAGCAGATCGGGCTCCGGGGCGTCGCCCCTGTCCGGCCGGTAACCGGTGTGGCCCAGTAAAGCCGGCGCCAACACCCGCGGGGCCACTGGCAGGTAGGCCGCCAGCAACGCCACCGCCTGCTCCCGGTTGTCGTCCAGCCACGCGCCGGCCAGATGCAGCGCGCGCAGCAGCGCGTCCAGGGTGTCCGGGTTGGCCTGCGCCCAGTCGGCCGTCATGCCCAGTACCTTGTTCGGCGCGTTCTGCCAGATGTCCCGCCCGGTGGCCACGCAGCAGCCGATGCCGTCCGCCGTGGCCACCGCGTTCCAGGGTTCGCCGGCGAAGAAGCCATGGATGTGCCCGAGCCGCAGGTGGTCGACCATCTGCGACGGCGGCAGCACCACGGTGGTGACGTCGCGGTCCGGGTCGATGCCGGCGCTGGCCAGCCAGTAGCGCAGCAAAAGATTGTGGCTGGAATACGGGAACACCACGGCCAGCACCAGCGGCGGCCGCTTTTCCAGCTTGCGCTGCTCAATCAGTTGTTTGAGGCCGGCGGGGCCGGGACGCCCGCGTGCCATCCCCTCCAGCTCCCGAAACAAGGCTACGGACAAAGTCATGCCGTTGCCGCCCAGGTTCAGGGAATACGGTGCGATCAGCGGCTTATTCAGCCCGCCCAACCCCAGCGTCGACGCCATCACCATGGGCGCCAGCATTTGCGCGCCGTCGAGCTGGCCGACGATCACCTTGTCGCGAATATTGGCCCAGGACACTTCTTCCTGCAGGGTCACGTCCAGGCCCTGGTCCCGGAAAAAGCCCAACCGGTGCGCGGCGAGCAATGGCAGGCTGTCAGTGAGCGGCATATAGCCCAGGGTCAGATCGGTCTTCATTGATCACGGGTCCTCTGCGATTTCGGCGCCAGCAGCCCCAGCACCGACACGATGTCGTTGGCCACGTCCACCAGCTTCTGGCTGCGGTCCATGGCCAGCTTGCGCATGGCGTGGTAGGCCTCGTCCTCATCCATCTGGCGGTGCTGGATCAGCAGTGCTTTGGCTTTATCAATCACCTGCCGGTCGGCGAGCCGGGTGCGGGTTTGCTGCAGCTCATTGCGCAGCGCCTGGAATTCACGGAAGCGGGCCACCGCCACGTCGACGATGGAGCGCACCCGGTCCGGGTTGAGGCCGTCCACCACATAGGCGCTCACGCCGGCCCGAATGGCGCGGTCGATGGTGTTGCTGTCGCCCTGTTCGGCGAACATGATCACCGGCTTGGGCAGGTGCTGGTTGAGTACGGTCATGTGCTCGAGCATGTCCCGATCGGGGGACTCGATATCCACGATCACCACGTCCGGCTGATGCTCGGCCACCTGTTTCATCAGGCCCTGGGCGCTGGCCATGCGGCACACCACCTCGAAACCGCAGTCGGTGAGCGCCTGCTCGAGCATGGCCGCCCGGGCCGGCGTATCGTCGACCAGCATCACGCGGGTATGTTGCGGCTGCTCACTCACGCCTAGGTCAGCCAGCGGTCGAACGGCAGAACGGACACGGTGTCGCCGGCGGCCACATCGCCGCGCTCCGCCTCCAGGCGGATAAAAGCGTTGGCCCGGGTCACCGACGACAGCACCCCGGAGCCCTGGGAGCCGGTGGTCTCCACCCGGTGGCCGCCGTCGCCGTCGGAATACAGCACCGCGCGTTGAAAATCGGCGCGCCCGGGCTTCTTGCGCAGCGGCGCACCGGCCCGCGCCGCCACCAGCAAGGGCGAGTCCGGCGAACGCTCCCCGGCCAGGTGCCGCAGGGCCGGCAACGCCAGTTGATGAAAGGTCACGGTGGCGGACACCGGATTGCCCGGCAGGCCCAGGAACAGCGCGTCGCCCAGGGTGCCGAAGGTGAACGGCTTGCCCGGCTTCATGGCCACCTTATAGGCGTCCACCCGGCCGATGCGGTCGAGCACCCGGCGGGTGTGATCCGCCTCCCCCACCGACACGCCGCCGCTGGCGATCACCACGTCGTGGTCCCGCGCCGCGCTCTCGAGCACCGACTGCAGGCGCTCCGGCGTGTCCTCGCAAATCCCCAGGTCGGTAACCGACACGTCCAGCCGGCGCAGCATGGCGGTGAGCAGGTAACGGTTGCTGTCGTAAATCTGCCCCTCGGCGAGCGGCTCGCCGGGCTCGCGCAATTCCGAACCGGTGGACAGCAACGCCACCCGGGGGCGACGCAGTACGTCGACGGCGCTGAGCCCCAAGGACGCCAGCAACCCCAGATCCGCCGGCCGCAGCCGTCGCCCGGCGTCCAGCAGCCCGTCCCCCACGACGATGTCCTCACCGGCGCGGCGAATGTTCTCGCCGGCGCGCGGCGTGCGCTGGAGGTGCACCCTGGTGGTGCGGCCCTGCCCGCTCACCTCGCACTCCTCCTGCATGATCACCGCGTCGCACCCGACCGGAATCAACGCGCCGGTCATGATGCGCACGCAATGCCCCGCCGGCAGCAACGCCTTGAACGGCGCCCCCGCCGTGGCGGTACCCGCCAGAGGCAGGCCGCCTTCCGCGGGCCAGTCGGCGCGGCGCAGCGCGTAGCCGTCCATGGCGGCATTGTCCGCCGGCGGCACCGCGCGGGCGGCGAGCAAGTCTTCGGCGAGGATTCGGTCCAACCCGTCCCGCAGCGGCACGGTCTCGATCCCGGTTACGGGACGAACGGCGGCCAGCAGGCGGTCGCGGGCGTCTTCAAGACTGAGCATAGGGTCGCCGGTTGATTGCGGAGATAACCGGACTTATGCATCAAGCATGCCACTGATTGGTGCGTGCCAGGCGGCGGCACCACGGCGGGGCAGCGAACTGCTCGGTGGGTAGCTCCGTAGCCCGGTTCGGTCTCGGTGCCCGGTGTCCAGGACCCGCCGTGAATACGTCCCTGTAGGCTTGTGTTCGGCTCCCTGCCTCACACAGTCCTGGACACCGGGCACCGAGACCGAACCTCCCCATGGAGCCAGCCGCCACGCGGTGCTACGAAGCCAGGTTTGTGGGAGCGGGCCTTGCCCGCGAAAGGGGCGAAGCCCCGGCAGGATGCCAGAGCCCTCTCTAACGACAGCACCATCAGCGTCTCTGGGATCCTGCCGGCCGGCTTTGCCGGCCTTTCGCTTGCAAGGCAAGCTCCCACAAGGGCGACCCACAACAAAAAAAGGGGCTGCCTTTTGGCAGCCCCTTTTCGGAAAAGTGGTGGGTCGTGCTGGATTCGAACCAGCGACCAATTGGTTAAAAGCCAACTGCTCTACCAACTGAGCTAACGACCCGCCGAATGAGGCGCAAATAATACGGATTTATTTCGCCGTGACAAGGCCTGAGGGCCATTTTTTTCGTTACGACTGGTAGATCGTCGGATCTTTGATCAAAGCCTGTTCAAAGCCTTCGCGGCGCAGCCGGCAGCTGTCGCAGCGGCCGCAGGCGCGGCCGTCGGCGTCGGCCTGGTAACAGGACACGGTAAGGCTGTAATCGAGGCCCAGCCCGGTGCCCCGGCGGATGATCTCCGCCTTGGAGAGGGCCATCAGGGGCGTGCTGATGCGCACCGGGTGCCCCTCCACGCCCGCTTTGGTGGCGAGCCCGGCGAGGTGCTGGAAGGCGTCGATGAATTCCGGGCGGCAGTCCGGGTAGCCGGAGTAGTCCACCGCGTTGACGCCGATATAGATGGCGTCGGCGCCGACCACTTCCGCCAGGCCCAGAGCCAGGGACAGAAAGACGGTGTTGCGGGCCGGCACATAGGTCACCGGGATGCCCTCGCCGCCGTTCTCGGGCACGTCGATGGCGTGGTCGGTGAGCGCGGAGCCGCCGATGCCGCCCATGCCGAGCTCTATAACCCGGTGCGATTCGGCGCCCAGGGCGGCGGAGACGCGCTCCGCCGCGTGCAGCTCGGAGCGGGTGCGTTGGCCGTAGTCAAAGGCGATGGTGTGGCACCGGAACCCTTCAGCGCGGGCCATCGCCAGGCAGGTGGCGGAATCGAGTCCGCCGGAAAGCAGTACCACTGCGGTTTCCATGGTGTCTCCCGTTACCTCTTGTGTCGTGGGGTTGGCTGGGATCAACGCCCGCGGGCGTCGTTCCAAAGCAGTTTGTGCAGTTGCAGCTGAAAGCGCACCGGCAGCCGGTCGGCGAGGATCCAGTCGGCCAGCTCGCCGGGCGGCAAGTGCCCGTGAACCGGCGAGAACAGCACCTCGGAGACCCGCGCCGTCAGGTTGTGCTGGTCCAGCATAAAGCGCGCCCAGTCGTAATCGCGGCGGTCGGCGAGCACGAACTTCACCTGGTGGTGCGGGCGCAGGTGGGGGATGTTTTCCAGGCGGTTGTTGTGCTGTTCGCCGGAGCCCGGCGCCTTGAGGTCCATCACCACCGAGACGCGCTCGTCGACATCGGCGATGTCCATGGCGCCGCCGGTTTCCAAGCTCACCTGGTAGCCCCGGTCGCACAGTTCGGTGAGCAGCGGCAGGCAGTTGGGCTGGGCCAGCGGCTCGCCACCGGTGACGGTGACGTAGCGCGCGGCGAAGCGACCCACCTGCTCGAGGATCGCCTCCAGGGACCACTTCTCACCGCCCTGGAAGGCGTACTCGGTGTCGCACCAGACACAGCGCTGCGGGCAGCCGGTCAGGCGTACGAATACGGTGGGCACGCCCACGCTGCGGGATTCCCCCTGTAGGGAGTGAAAGATTTCGGTAATGCGCAGTTCCACGGCGGACGCTCTAAGACTTCTCTGGGTGGCGCGGATTCTAACACCTTGCCACGGCCGGGTCCGCCCCCCGCTTTTCGCGGTCTCTGGGATCCTGCCGGGAGCTTCGCTCCCTTTCGCGGGCCGGGCCCGCTCCCACAAGCCCGCGCCTACAATCAGTCGCCGTTGAGTTGCTTGAGCATGGCCTTGGCCATTTCCGCCTCGGAGGCGTCGGGGAACTGCTTGATCAGCTTATGCAGAGAGACTTCCGCTTCGCTGGTGTTGCCGGCCTTGGCCTGCAGGCTGGCCAGCTTGTACAGACTGGTGGGGGCGCGGCTGTGGTTCGGGTAGTCGTCCACCACGGTCTGAAACTGCTTGCGGGCATTGTCCAACTGCGGGGTTTTCTGATTGCTGTAGACCTCGCCCAGCCAGAAGTGGGCGTGGGCCCGGAACTGCCCCTGCGGGAAGTCCTTCAGGTAGGCCTCGAAGGCGGTGGCCGCGGCGTCGAAATCGCGCTCCAGCAGCTTGCCACGGGCGGTGGAGTAAGCCTCGCGGTCCGCTTCGGGGTCGGCGGGCGTGTCGCTGTTGCCGCCGTCGTCGCCGGCTTCGGCGTCGGTCTTGGGGGCGCTGTTCACTTGTTCGACCAGCGCGTTAATCCGGGTGTCCAGGTCCAGGTAGCGTTCGCGCTCCGCGCCTTTGAGCTGATTCAGCTCGTGGCGAAGCTCTTCCACCTGACCCTGTAAATTCTGAACTTGCTTCTGGTACTGCTCCATTTCCTGCATCAGCAGGTAGATGCCCTCTTCGCCGCCACCGTTGCCGGTGGCGGGCGACGAGGCCCGGCCGCCGCCGGAGCCACGCTCCTCGACGACCAGGGGGCCAGTGCTCTGTGCCTGGGCACCGAGCACCGGCCCGCCAAGCAGGATAGCCAGTAAAAAGCGCTTGATTACCTGCTTGGACCGCATGGCTTACGGACGGCCGGCGGTGTAGTTAAGAACCGCGCGACGGTTTTTCGCCCAGTCCATTTCGCTGTGGCCAAACGCCGCCGGCTTCTCTTCACCGTAGGCGACCACTTCCACCTGAGAGGAGCTCACGCCCTGCACGCGGAGGAACTTCTGGACCGCTTCGGAACGACGCTCGGACAGAGCCACGTTGTACTCACGGGTGCCACGCTCGTCGGCGTGACCTTCCAGACGCACCTTGGCATTCGGGTTGTCTTTCAGGTAGCTGGCGTGGGCGCGCAGGGTTTCGAAGGCGGCCGCCGGCACGGTGTTGCTGTCGAAAGCGAAGTAAATCACTTTGGTGTCGGTGGTGCCGTCGTAGTTGGACGGGTGGTTATGGAAGTTGTCCGCGGTCACCGGGATGTTGCTGGTGTCCGGCTTGGACGGCGCGGGACGCTGTACGGGCTCGGCCGGGCTGCTCTGGCTGTCGGTCGGCATGGTATCGGTCGCGGAGGTGTCCTCCTCGGTGGGAGTACTGGAACACGCGGCCAGCAAGCCGGCCAGAAGCACGGCGAAAAGCGGGTTAATGAATGAACGCATACTAAAACTCCTATTGATGTCCTGTATTGGAACTCTGAGATCCGTTCAGAGGAACGGCGACCAGGCCGGTTCCCTGACTTCCCCTTCCTTCGATGGGAGCTCTACTTTCACTCTCCCGTCGATGGAGACGGCTTGCAGGACCCCTGTACCCCTGTGTTGCGTCCCGTAAATTATCATACTTCCATTGGGCGCAACACTGGGCGATTCGTCCATATTGGTCTGTGTCACAATATCGAACGTCCCGCGTTGGAGGTCCTGCACACCGACGTTGAAACTGCCATTACGCCGGTGCACATAAACGAGATAGCGGCCGTCCGGGGTGACCTCCGGACGAGCATTGTAAGCCCCTTCGAACGACACCCGGCGCACCGATTTATCGTTCACGTTGAGCTGGTAAATCTGCGGCCCACCGGAGCGACTGGACGTGAACACCACATGGTCGCCATCGGGCATCCAGCGCGGTTCGGTGTCGATGCCGTAATGGTCGGTCAGCTGCTCCAGATCGCCATTATTGAGGTTCAGGCTGTAAACGTCCGGGTTGCCGCCCTTGGACAGGGTCAGCGCCAGTTTCTGGCCATCCGGCGACCAGGCCGGTGCGCCGTTGATGCCCTTGAACTGGGCCACCACCCGGCGTTCCGCGCTGCCGAGATCGTGCACATAGATCTTGGGCAGCCCGTTCTGCTCGAAAGAGACATAAGCAATCTTGGTGCCATCCGGTGACCAGGACGGGCTCATGATCGGTTCGCGGCTGCGCAGGATGGTCTTCACCCGGGCGCCGTCGGCGTCCGCGTACTGCAACTGGTAAGGCCGCTCGGCACCCCGGTTATGGGTGACGTAGAGAATCTTGGTGGAGAACGCCCCGGGAATGCCGGTGAGCTGCTCGTAGATACGATCGGAAATGGCGTGCGCGACGTCGCGTAATTGCGACTCCGGCGGGCGATAGCTCTCGGACAGCAACTCCTTGCCGCGGGCCACGTCGTGCAACGAATAGCTCACTTCGTAGGCGCCGGTTCCGGTGGCTTTGATCGCGCCGATCACCACGTATTCCTGATTGAGTACCCGGAAATCCCGGTAGGACAAGCCGTCCTTGCTGGTTGGCCGGCTCAGCATGTCCTTGGGCGGCAGCGTTTTGAATTGACCGCTGCGGTGCAGGTCGGCGCGCACAATATCGGACACGTTCTCTGGAACGTCGCTGGCGCCAGCGAACGGCACCACCGAGATCGGCACCGCGTCCGTGCGGCCTTCGGTGATCTGAATCAGCAGCTCGGCGCGGGCGTTCAAGGCCAGCGCCGAAAGAAGCACGGCTATAAGGGGATAAACAAAAAATCGCATCATTCTACATCCCTGGGACTGAATTCGATTAGAAAGGTCCGGAACTCCTCGAACAGCTTTCCTTCGGGTACCGGCAGAGGGCTCGCCAACTTGACCGCATTCACCAGCGATTCGTCAAAATTCGGGTAGCCGCTGGATTTAGCCACATCGACACCGACCACATCGCCACCCGGGACCACTTTAAGACGCAGCCGTACGCTCAGATCGTGCCGGTTCCGATAGTTCCCCGGAATCCGCCAGCGCTGCGAAATGGCATTGCGGATGGCGTCCGCGTAACTGGCCGTCTCTTCCTGAACGTCGCTGTCCGGCGGGCCGCTACCGGGCGTCTCGGCGACTTTTTCGCGCTTCTTGCGGGCCATTTCCAGCTCTTCCTCGGCCATCAATTCTTCCAGGCTCTGCTGTTCGAATTCCGGCGCTGGCTCCTTTTTTGGTTCCGGCTTGGGCTCGGGCTTTGGTTCAGGCTTTGGCTCCGGCTTCGGTTCGGGCTTTGGCTCCGGCTTTGGCTCGGGTTTCGGCTCAGGCTTGGGCTTGGGCTCGGGTTTTGGTTCGGGCTTAGGCTCCGGCTTGGGCTTCGGTTCAGGTTTCGGTTCGGGCTTTGGCTCGGGTTTGGGTTCCGGTTTCGGCGCCTTTTCCTGCGCCTGCTTCTGGTCCTTTTCCTCGCGGGCCGGGGCGGTATTCGCCTCCGGCGCCCGGCGCGTCTCTTCCATCACCGTGGCCATCACGTGGGGCGGAATTTCCGGCGGTCGCCGCAACTCCGGCTCCGAGGACCAGGTAAACACCATCATCCCCAACACCAGCAGATGCAGAAACGCGGAAAACCCAACCGCAACGCCACGATCGCTCATGAACGCCCCGGCGGCTCCGTGACCAGCCCCAGGTTGGTGACGCCGGCCTGCTGCAGTTCGGACATCAGGACCACCACCTTGCCATAGGGCACGTTCTGGTCGCCTTCCACCAGGAACAGGGTATCCGGCTTTTGTTTGCGAATGGTGAGGACATGACCCTTCACCGTTTCCAGGCTCGCCGACGACTGGCCGTCACCGCCCACATTGATGTGGTAGCTGCCGTCCGGGCGCACCGTGATCATCACCGGTTCGTCGTTGTTGGTGATCGCCGCGCTGTCGGTTTGCGGCAGGTCCACCGACACGCCCTGGGTCATCATCGGCGCGGTGGCCATGAAGATCACCAACAATACCAGCATCACGTCGATATAAGGCACCACGTTGATGTCGGCCATCGGCTTCTTACGCGAACGACGGCCCCGGATCGCACTCATGGACGCACTCCCTCGGCTCATGCGTCGCGCCCGTGGGCCTGGCGGTGCAGCACCGAGGAGAATTCCTCGGCGAACAGCTCGCAATCGCCCACCAGGGATTCGGACAACGAGGCATAGCGGTTGTAGGCCATCACCGCGGGGATCGCCGCGAACAGGCCCATGGCGGTGGCCACCAGGGCCTCTGCGATGCCCGGCGCCACCACGCTCAGCGTCGCCTGGGTCACGTTCGCCAGGGCGCGGAACGAATTCATGATGCCCCAAACGGTACCGAACAGGCCGATGTAAGGGCTGGTGGAACCCACCGTGGCCAAGAACGCCAGGTGTTTGGTGAGGCGGGATTCCTCGCGCTGCAGGGCAACGCGCATGGCGCGCTGGGCCCCTTCCATAATGGCTTCGGAACCGCGCGTGCTCTTGGACAGGCGCACGAATTCCTGGAAGCCGGCACGGAAAATCGCCTCGCTGGCGGAATCCGGGTTGGGCTTTTTGCGCACCTGGTTATAGAGACTGGACAGGTCTTCGCCGGACCAGAACTTCTCCTCGAAGGCATGATCGGCGCGCCGTGCGCGGCCCAGTACCCGAAAGCGGGATACGATCATGTACCAGGAAATCATCGATGCCAGCAGCAGAACCAACATCACCAGCTGGACCACGGGCCCGGCATTGGTGACCAGCGAAAGGATCGACATGCTGGACGAAGCGTCTTCCATTTACCCCAACTCCTCGAATTCAGCCTTGAACTTGTCGTGAAGCGGCCCGGGCAACGCCACCGGCTTGATGCCGTCGGCACTGACACAGGCCACCTTGATAGTAGCTTCGCACAACACTTCCTGGTCACGGGTGACACGCTGCGCGAACACCAGGGTGGCACGTTTGAGCGCCACCAGTCGGGCACTGACCCGTAAATCGTCGTCGATCCGACCGGGTTTGCGGTAGTTGATCTGAGCGGAATGCACCACGAACTGGAAGTTTTCCTCGGCCAGTGCATAGTGCTGATAACCCAGCGACCGCATGTACTCAGTGCGTGCCCGCTCCATGAACTTCAAATAATTCACGTAGTAGACGATGCCACCGGCGTCAGTGTCTTCGATGTAGACGCGAACCGGTAGGACAAATTCCGAACCTTGAGAAGATTTTTCACTCATTAAACAAATCCCCGTCCCGGGAAGGCTTTACCAGGCCGAAATGACGCCAGGCGTGGTTGGTCACCTGACGCCCGCGGGGCGTACGCTGAATGAAGCCCTGTTGAATCAGATAGGGCTCGACCACCTCTTCCAGAGTGCCGGCGTCCTCGTTGAGCGCGGCGGCCAGGGAATCCAGGCCCACTGGCCCGCCGTCGAATTTGTGCATCATCATATTGAGCAGACGGCGGTCGGTGCCGTCCAGGCCCAGGCTGTCCACTTCCAGCATGTCCAGGGCGCTCTGCGCCACCGCGCCGGTGAGCCGGCCGTCGCCTTTGACCTGGGCATAATCGCGCACCCGACGCAGCAGCCGGTTGGCGATGCGCGGCGTGCCACGCGCACGACGAGCCACTTCCCGGGCCCCTTCCTGGTCACCGGGTATCGCCAGAATGTCACAGGAACGTTCAACGATGCGCGCCAGGTCGTCGACGTTATAGAACTCCAGGCGCTGCACGATACCGAAGCGGTCGCGCAGGGGCGCCGTAAGCAGACCCGCGCGGGTGGTGGCGCCGACCAGGGTAAAGGGCGGCAGATCCAGTTTGATGGAGCGCGCCGCCGGCCCCTCGCCAATCATGATGTCGAGCTGGTAGTCCTCCATCGCCGGATAGAGGATTTCCTCGACCACCGGAGAAAGCCGGTGGATCTCGTCCACGAACAGCACGTCACCCTCTTCCAGGTTGGTGAGGATGGCCGCCAGGTCACCGGCCTTTTCCAGTACCGGCCCGGAGGTGGATTTAAGCTGCGAGCCCATTTCCCGGGCGATGATGTGCGCCAGGGTGGTCTTGCCGAGCCCCGGGGGACCGAAGATCAGGGTGTGATCGAGGGCTTCGTCGCGGCCGCGGGCGGCGTCGATGAAGATTTCCAGCCGCTCGCGCACTTTCGGCTGGCCGTTGTAGTCGGCCAGGCTGGCCGGGCGAATGGCCCGGTCCTGCTGCGCTTCGCCGGCGCCGGAAGGAAGCGGGGCGATCAAACGATCATTGTCCATGGCGTTTTACCTTGCCAGAGTTCGCAGGGCACGGCGAATCAACTCTTCGCTGCTGGGGTCGGCGCCGGCCTCTTCGGCGGCACGGCCGACGGCGGCGGCGGCTTCCTTATTACGGTAGCCGAGCGATTCCAGCGCGGCGATGGCGTCGGCGCGGCCGTCCGGCGGCCCGCCCAGAGGCTGCGGCCCGGGCCGCGAGGCCGGCGCGCCTTCCAGCTTGTCGAGCCGGTCGGACATTTCGATCACCAGCCGTTCGGCGGTTTTCTTGCCGATGCCCGGCACCTTGACCAGTGAAGTGGTGTCCTGGTCACGGATGCAGGCGGCCAGCCGGTCGGCCTCGATGCCGGAGAGAATCGCCAGCGCCATTTTCGGCCCCACGCCGTTGACCTTGATCAGGCTGCGAAACAGCTCACGCTCGTAACGGCCAGTGAAGCCGTACAGCAACTGGGCGTCCTCGCGCACCACGAAATGGGTATAGAGGGTCAGCTCGGCGCCGCTTTCCGGCAGGTTGTAGAACACCGTCATCGGCGCTTCCACTTCATAGCCGACACCGGCCACGTCCACCAGCAGTCGCGGGGGCTGCTTTTCCAGCAAGATGCCTCGTAATTGTCCGATCATCGTATCCGTCTTCTTCGTACCGAGGTGGCGCCGCCCATGCGCGCCAGGGAAACACGGGTGTGAGCATGACAGAGGGCGATCGCCAGCGCATCGGCGGCGTCCTCCTGGGGGCGCTTTTCCAGCCCCAGCAGGTGTTTGACCATCTCCGCCACCTGCACTTTTTCGGCGCCGCCGCGCCCCACCACCGCCTGTTTGACCTGGCGGGCGGAATATTCGAACACCGGCACGCCGCTCTGCACCACGGCGGTGAGCGCGGCGCCACGGGCCTGGCCAAGTTTCAGTGCGGAATCCGGGTTGCGGGCCATGAACACCTTCTCGATGCTCACCTCCTCCGGCATATGGGCGCTCATCACTTCGCACAGACCGGCAAAGATGGTGCCCAGCCGCGGCGCCATCTCGGCGCCGCTGGTGCTGATGGTGCCGAACGCCAGGGCCCGGCTGCGGTTACCGACCTGCTCGATCACCCCATAACCGGTGTGTCTGGAGCCCGGATCGATCCCCAATAGAATGGTCATAGTGTGCTTCCAGGGCCAGAGTCGCGCCCATACAAAAAAGGCAGGTTACATCTAACCTGCCTGCTGTCCATATGTCCAGTGTAGGAGCGGGCCCCGCCCGCGAAAGGGCGCGAAGCGCCCGGCAGGATCCCAGAGAACGCTCTTATTCTTCCGGCCAGCGGGCGTTGGTGTAGACGTTCTGCACGTCGTCCAGGTCTTCCAGCAGGTCGATCATCTTGCCCACCGTCTCGGCGGTGTCGGCGTCGATCTCCGCTTCGGTGGAGGGGCTCATGGTCACTTCCGCGTCAGCCGGTTCCAGCCCCGCTTCTTTGAGGCCGTCGACCACCTCACCGAAGCTCTTGTCCGGTCGGGTGATTACCAGAAAGCTGCCGTCCTCGTTCTCTTCCACGTCCTCGGCGCCGGCTTCCAGGGCCGCTTCCATCAGCTTCTCTTCTTCCACGCCGGGTTCGAAGAAAATCTCGCCACGCTTGGTGAACAGGAAGGCCACCGAGCCGCTGGTGCCCAGGTTGCCGCCGAACTTGGAAAAGGCATGGCGCACCTCGGACACGGTGCGGTTGACGTTGTCGGTCATGGTTTCCACCAGCACCGCCACGCCGTTCTTACCGTAGCCTTCGTAGGTGATCTCCTCCATGTTGGCGCTGTCGTCATCGCCGGCGCCGCGCTTGATCGCCCGGTCGATGGTGTCTTTGGTCATATTGTTGCTGAGCGCCTTGTCGACGGCGGCGCGCAGGCGTGGGTTATCGGCGATCTCCGGGCCGCCCATACGGGCCGACACGGTGATTTCACGAATCAGCTTGGTGAAGATCTTGCCCCGTTTGGCGTCCTGAGCCGCCTTGCGGTGCTTAATATTGGCCCATTTACTATGACCCGCCATGCTCTCTCCTAATTCGCTCCACGCTGGCCGCCCCCCGCGGGCGACGGCCGCTCCGCGTTATCTCATTGCTCTTCTTTGCGTACCGCCACGCCTACTTCACGCAGCTGCTGACTGTCCACCGGCGAGGGTGCGTTGGTCATCAGGCAGGCGGCGGTCTGGGTTTTCGGGAAAGCGATCACATCGCGGATCGAATCACCGCCGGTCATTAGCATCACCATCCGGTCGAGACCGAACGCCAGGCCGCCGTGGGGCGGCGCGCCGTACTTCAGGCCATCCAGCAGGAAGCCGAATTTCTCATCCGCTTCCTGGTCGCTGATGCCCAGCGCCTCGAACACGCTGCGCTGCATGTCGGGCCGGTGAATACGGATCGATCCGCCGCCCAATTCCGTGCCGTTGAGCACCATATCGTAGGCCCGGGACAGGGCGCCTTCCGGGTTGCTCTTGAGTTCTTCGGGGCTGCACTTGGGCATGGTGAACGGATGGTGCAGCGCGTAGTAGCGGCCGTCCTCTTCCTCGAACATGGGGAAGTCCACCACCCACAGCGGTGCCCAGTCGCCTTGCGCCAGGCCGCGCTCGTGGCCCACCTTGACGCGCAGCGCGCCAATCGCCTCGTTGACCACCTTGGCCTTGTCGGCGCCGAAGAAAATCAGGTCGCCGGTGGCTGCCTCGGTGCGCTTGAGGATGCCCTGGATGGCGTCCTCGGTAAGGAACTTGAGGATCGGCGACTGCAGGCCTTCGGCGCCGGCGTCGAGGTCGTTGACCTTGATGTAGGCTAGGCCCTTGGCGCCGTAAATGCCCACGAACTTGGTGTATTCGTCGATTTCCTTGCGCGACAGGTCGCCGCCGCCAGGCACTTTCATGGCTACCACGCGGCCTTTCGGGTCTTTCGCCGGCCCGGCGAACACCTTGAACTCGACGCCGTCCATCAGGTCGGCGACATCGATCAGTTCCAGCGGCACACGCAGATCCGGTTTGTCGGAGCCGTAGCGGCGCATCGCCTCTTCATAGGTCATGCGCGGGAACTCGGGCAGCGTCACATCCAGCATGTCCTTGAACACGCTTTTCACCATCGACTCGGTGATCGCCATGATGTCGTCCTCCTCCACGAAGGACGCCTCCAGGTCGATCTGGGTGAATTCCGGCTGCCGGTCGGCGCGCAGGTCCTCGTCACGGAAGCACTTGGCGATCTGATAATAGCGGTCGAAGCCGGCCACCATCAGCAGCTGCTTGAACAGCTGCGGCGACTGCGGCAGCGCGAAGAAGCTGCCCGGGTGGGTGCGGCTGGGCACCAGGTAGTCGCGGGCGCCCTCCGGGGTGGCGCGGGTCAAGATCGGCGTTTCCACGTCCATGAACCCCTGGCCTTCCAGGTGGGCACGCACCGCGTGGGTGAGCCGCGAGCGGAACTGGAAGCGCTTCAGGGCTTCCGGGCGGCGCAGATCCATATAACGGTACTTGAGCCGCACTTCCTCGCCGGCGGCGGAGTATTCGTCCAGCTCGAACGGCGGCGTCTGGGCTTCGTTGAGGATGGTCAGCGACAGGCCCAGCACCTCGATGTCGCCGGTGTCCATGCGCGGGTTGCGCACCGACTCGTCGCGCAGACGCACCCGGCCCTCGAGCTGCAGCACGTACTCGCCGCGCACCTTGTCGGCCAGGGCGAAGGCCTCTTCGGTGTCCGGGTCGAACACCACCTGCACCAGGCCGGTACGGTCGCGCAGGTCGAGGAAGATGACCCCGCCGTGGTCGCGGCGGCGGTGAACCCAACCGCACAACCGCACTGTTTCCCCGTCGTGGGAGGCTCGCAAATCACCGCAATAATGGCTTCGCATGTGTTCTGTCCGTTCCTGAATCCGATGAAGCCGCCGTCGGGACGGCCTGGGTGGCTGAAAAGGCGGCCTAGTATAGCGATTCGGGGTTGGGCCTGCTAACCCTTGCCGGCGTGACCGTCGAGAACGCCGATTCGGTGCCGAAACACACAAAAAATAGGGGCTGGACGCCTTGTACCGCGCATATCCATGGCATATAACTGGATGCGCACTGTATCAGTCGTGCCTCTGAGGCCGCAGTACAGGGGTGCCCTGACAGGGACACGCAGTTTCTTTTATTCCAGGAAGTCATCAACAAAAGGGGTAAGCAATCCTATGGCTGCAAAGAAAAAAGCGGCAAAGAAGGCCGCCACGGCAACCACCACGCGTCGGGTGAAGGCAATCGCCGATCCGATGACCAAATCCCAAATCATCGCTCAGATCAGCGATTCCACCGGCCTCACCAAGAAAGACGTTAACGGCGTTTTCGACGAGCTGACCGATATCATGGAAGGTCACCTGAAGAAGCGCGGCGCCGGCCAGTTCACCCTTCCCGGTCTGTTCAAGGCAGTGACCCAGAAGAAGCCGGCCACCAAGGCACGCAAGGGCATCAACCCGTTCACCGGCCAAGAAACCACCTTCGCCGCCAAACCCGCCCGCACCGTGGTCAAAGTCCGGCCACTGAAAAAGCTCAAGGACATGGCTCAGTAAGTCCGCGTCCCACCCTCCGGGCCGGCGCGGTCGCCGGCCCGGAGCGTCCCCGCCCTTCTTGTTCACGCCCCCTCCTCGCCCCCCGGGGCTTTAAACCCTATAATCCCCGCCCCTGGAAACCCGGCCGGTCACACCGGGCCGAGCGCGCAGCGCAAGCAGACAACGTCGGAGGTGGTGAATGGCAGAGCGCAAAGACAAGAAGAAGGTGGTCGGCGAGCCGATGACCGACGAACAGATCAAAGTATTCCTGGACTTCCCGCCGGAAGACGGCGAGAACCCTGACTTTCACGTCCTGCTCAAGGCCTACCGTGCCCTGCGGGTGGAAGACTTCGAGCGCTTCGTGGCGTTTTTCCAGGCGCAGGACCGCGACATCCGCGCCACCGACGACCAGGGGCGCACGCTGCTGGACATCGTCCGCGGACACGGCAAAAGCGAGCCGTTCGTGGCGATCCTGGAACAAGCCGGCGGCTGACTGACCGTAGAGCCGCCACCCCCCCGGCTGGTGAATTCTTGTTCGCCCTGCTCTTCCCATGGCAAGGTTCGACTTTCTTATTTGGTTTGCCTGAGCCATGCCGGCCCTGCCGGCGACGTCCTGATAAAAAAAGAAGAGCATCGTCATGAAAGTGGAACTTCACCGAGGCCGCGCGGGATGGCGCTGGCCCCTATTGATCGTATTGTGCCTGACCAGCCTGGGCCTGCAGGCGCAGAACACCCCTGATATCGACCCCGCCCTGCTGATCGACGAGGAAGACCAGGTCACCCAGGAAGAGCTGGCGATGGAGAACATCCCGGTCGATGAACGCATCTTCATCGAGCCCTGGAACGAGGTCCCCTACAACCGCGCCTACTTCACCTACACCGACGCTGAAATCCGCCAGAAATGGGATTACCTGATGCGCGGCCTGCGCATGCCCTACCCCTCCGCGGACTACCTGCGCCGCCAGTTCGAAAAATACCCTTTCCTGCGCGACGGTCTGGAAGGTTTCGACGGCGACTTCCGAAACCTGGAGCGCCGCTACGTCAACGTCTGGCGCCACTTCTTCGCCGGTAATTTCCAAACCGCTCGCCGGCTGGGGCTGGAACTGGGGCCGATCGGCGAGATTCCGGCGTTGTTCGCGCAACTGCTCTACGCGATCTACCTGGCCGACCGGCAAAGCGTCAAATACATGATGCTGCAAGACATGGCCAACCGCACCGAGCGCTACTTCGACCTGATGGAGCCCGCCGAGGACGACCCGGAGATGGAGCCGGTGGTGGCCGTGGTGCGTCTCGGCTACGCCTACGCCATTGCCCGCATCGCCGAGGAATCGCCGGTGCCGATCATCGTCGCCCGCCGCTATATCAGCAAGATCAAGGGCAACGCGGAACGGGTCCTGGAGATCATGCCTGACCACCCGCTTGGCCACGCCTTTCTGGCCGGCGTGGACGCCGGCATCATGCGTCGGGTGGGCAAGTTCACCGGCCGCATGACCTACGGCGCGCGCACCACCACCGTCCAGGATTCCTTCGACGAGGCCCTGACCCTGGCCCCGGACATCCCCATCGTCCACTACGAATACGCCAACGCGCTGATCTACATGAACCGCAAGCGCGACCTCAACGAGGCAATCAGCCACCTGGAAACCGCGATGCAGCTCAAGCCCCAGTTTTCCATGGACGCGCTGGATGTGATGTACTCCTACCAGCGGCTGCGCGAAGTGCGTCTGTACGCGCTCAACTTCCGCAGCTTCCGGCTGTTCGAGAAAGCCCGGCGCACCTTCAGCAAGCACACCGACCGCAACCTGACCAGCGTGATCTCCGGGCCACTGACCACCGACATGCTAGAGAATCCGGACGACTACGTACTGCCGGAGCGTCAATAACCGCCAATACAAGGGGCCCCATGCGCTGGTACCAGGACCATCTGTTTCCAAAACTGCTGGACTGGGCCACCCGTCCGCTCTACCGCGACCGCCAGCGCCTGCTGCAAGGCGCCCGCGGTCGCGTGCTCGAGCTGGGCATCGGCACCGGCGCCAACCTGGCCCTGTACGGCGACGCGGTCAGCGAAATTCACGGCCTGGAGCCGGAGGCGGCGATGCTGGCTCTGGCCCGCCAACACGCACGGGAAGCCGGCATCCGCCAACCGCTGCACCTGCTTCGGGGCGACGCCCGCCGGCTGCCCTACCCGGATGGCCATTTCGATACCGTGATCGCCTGCCTGGTGTTCTGCACCATTCCCGATCCACACCTGGCCGCCCGCGAGATGCACCGGGTGCTGGCCCCCGGCGGCCGCCTGTTGTTGCTGGAACACATCGCCAGCGGCCGACCACGCACCTTGCGCTGGCAGCAGCGGGTGGACCCGCTCTGGCATCACTTGGCCTGCGGCTGTCACCTCACCCGCCCCACCCCGGACACCCTGCGCGACGCCGGCTTCGACCTCGCCGAAACGCGCGTTTTCCGGCACCGCAAGCTACCCGGGTTAATGGCCGAACTGCTGGAAGGCAGCGCCCGCCGCGCCGACTGACCAGCGCGGCAAAACGCCACCTGCCGTTCCCTGCCCGCGAGGGGTACAATCCGCGCCCATGAACTCGTCCCTGCAACGCGTCTGGCGCCGGCGTCTGATCGGCCTGCGCAGTCTGCTGGTAGTGTGCCTGGCGCTGGCGCTATTAATGCTTCAGCAAACCGCGCGCACGCCCGCCAGCCTGGAGCCCCTGCTGTGGCTGGGCGCCCTGTTGCTGCCCAATCTGGTGGCCCTGGCCAGCCTCAACGCACACTGGCAACAACGCCTTCTCGCCCTGGAACTGACCCTGGACGTGGCCATCTTCGTCGGGCTGGTGCAGCAGCTGGGTGGCGCTGGCAACCCGTTGTCGTTCTACCTGCTGGTGCCGCTGTTGCTCGGCGCGCTGACCCTGGGCCGTGGCGCCGCGGTGTGGCTGCTGGCGGTGACGCTGGTCGGCTACCTGCTGGCCACGCTCTGGCACAGCGCCCCGCCGCCGCACTCCACACTGCACGCCCTGACCCGGGAGCTGAGCCATACCCACGGCCTGGGTATGGGCGTGGTTTTCGTTGCCCTGGCGCTGTTGCTGACCGCCCTGGGCCAGGTGATTCAAAGCCTGGCCCGCCAGCAACAACGCCAGCACGACCGCTTGCTGGAGCTGGCCGGCCGCCGCGAACGTCTCTACCAGGTGGCGGCGACCCTGGCCCACCAGGCCCACGAGCTCAACACGCCGCTCAGCAGCCTGGTGATGCTGGCCGACAACGCCGCCCGGGAACCGGGCCTGCCGCAAACCACCCGCGACGACCTGGCGCAAATCGAGGCCCTGGCCCGGCGTGTCGCCGCCCGGCTACGCAACGCGGACGCCGACAGCCTGCCGGAGCAGCCCGCCTACCAGGCGCTGATGGCGCGAGTGCGTGACCATCTGCGCCATCTGCATCCCACCCTGACGTTGACGGTGCGCGGACCCGCCGAACACCGTTTTGACGACGGCGGCGCCTGGTTCCGGGTGCTGGCGAATCTCGGCTACAACGCCATCGACGCTGGCGCCGAGCGGCTGGATGTGCGCCTGGAAGAATTGGCGGGGGGCGGCCCGGGCCGGGGCGGCTGGCTTCTGCAGGTGAGCGACGACGGCCCCGACCACCCCGAACGCCGCGCGGACGAAGGCCTGGGCGTGGGCCTGGCGCTGGTGGAAAGCACCCTGGCGGCGCTGGGGGCCACCCTGACGCTGCGTTTCGAACGCCAGTGGAGCCAGGCCCGGATCGAATGGAGCGAGCATGACACCTGAATCCCTGCTGCTGCTTGAAGACGACGCCCTGCTCGCCGAGCAGACCCATCGTGCCTTTACCCGCCATGGCATCGCGGTGCATCACGCCGCCGACCTGCAACAGGCGCACGCGCTGCTGGCCACCCTTGCCAGCCTGGACGCGGCGGTGCTGGACCAGAACCTGGGCAACGACAACGGCCTGGATCTGATCCAGCCGTTATTGAGCCGCTTCCCGGACTGCCGGGTATTGGTGCTGACCGGCTACGGCAGCATCCCGGCGGCGGTAGCGGCGACGCGGCGCGGCGCGCACAATTACCTCACCAAACCGGCCAACGCCGGCGAGATTCTCGACGCCCTGGGCCGTGATCCGGACGATACCGACGATCTCCCCGAGGCGCCGCCCTCGTTGCAGCGTCTGGAGTGGGAGCACATTCAACGGGTTCTTGACGCCAATGATGGCAACATCTCCCGTGCCGCCGAAGCGCTCGGCATCCATCGCCGCACGCTGCAACGGCGCCTGAAAAAACGGCCCAGTCCCAGTCACTACCAGGGACGTTGATTATTTTGTAAAACCCTTTCCCCAGTGCGCCCGGTTGACCACAATGCGGTGTCTTAATCCAGGAATCACAAGGGCGTCGATGAGCAGCCGTTTAAGCCTCGCAACCCTGGCGGTCCTGGCCATCCTTACGGCTTTGGCGATGCCCGGGCGGGTCAGCGCCGACCCGGCTCCGGAACTGGCGCTGAAGATCTCCGGCGACCGGGAATGGCCGGAAGGCGTCCAGGCCAACCTCCGCACCCTGATCGACCTTAGCCGTTACCCGTGCCGGCCCGGGCCCGGCCAGAAAGCACTGATCCAGCGCCAGGTGCGCGACAACAGCGGCGCCGCCCTGCAGGCGCTGGGCTTTTATCAACCGGTGCTGACGCCGCAATGGACGGACGCCACCGACGACCAATGCTTCGCGCTGACGCTCACCGTGGACCCGGGCGAGCCCACCCGTATCAGCGCCCTGGACATCACGCTCAACGGCGACGCCGCCGACGATCCGGCTTTCCAGCGCACCATCGACAACGCCGGCCTGAAAAAAGGGCAGCGGTTACGCCACAACCGCTACAGCCGCCTGAAGCAGTCGCTCCAGCAACTGCTGATCAACCGGGGGTACGCCGAAGGCGCCCTCACCCGGCACCGCCTGGAGGTGAACCGGGACCGCCGTACCGCCCGGGTGGTGCTGCAAGTGGACAGCGGGCCACGCTATCGTTTCGGCGACATTACCCTGACCGGCGACGCGCAGATCAACGAACGGCTGCGCCGCGCCTATTTACAGTTCGTCAGCGGTGAGCCGTTCAGCAACGACAAGCTGCTCGCCACCCAGCAGGCGTATCTGGGGGCCGGCTACTTCAGCGCCGTGCGTCTGGACCGGGAGGAGCCGAACGCGGACACCCGCACCATCGACGTGAGCATCCACTTCAATCCACGCAACGAGTGGGCGCTGCTGGCCGGCATCGGCGTCAGCACCGACACCGGCCCGCGCCTGCGGCTGGGCGTGGAAAACCGTCGCATTAATGCCGCCGGCCACACCGCCCGGGTGGAAACCGAGTTCTCCAGCGTGCGTCAGGGTGTCGGCGCCGGCTACACCATCCCGCTGCGCGACCCGATCAATGAGAAGATCGAGCTGCGCACCCGCTATGTGAACGAAGAGACCGACACCAGCGAAAGCGAGATTTTCAGCACCAGCGCCGACTACATCGTCAAACTCGAATCCGACTGGGTGACCACCACCTCGCTGGAATATCTGCGCGAAACCTACACCGTGGCCGACCAGCTCGATCAGGTGGAGCTGATAATCCCCGGCTTTCAGCTCAGCCGGGTGGTCTACGACGACCCCATCTATCCACGCTTTGGCTGGCGCCTCGGCGGCAAGGTGCGCGGCGCGCACAAGACGCTGGCCTCGTCGGCGTCCTTCGCTCAGTTCGATGGCTGGGCCAAATTGATCTTTCCGCTGTTCAACGGCCGCGTCATCACTCGCGGCGAGGTGGGGTACACGGAAGTGTCCGACGTCACCGAGCTGCCCGCCTCGATCCGCTTTTTCGCCGGCGGCGACGCCAGTGTGCGCGGCTTCGCCTATGAATCCCTGGGCCCCATGGACAACGACGGTGAAGTGATCGGCGGCCGCCATTTACTGGTCGGCAGCCTGGAATACGACCACCCGATCAGCGAACAATGGAGCCTGGCGGTGTTCACCGATGCCGGCAACGCCTTCAACAATTTCGATGATTATGAAATCCGCCGCAGCGCCGGCTTCGGGGTCCGCTGGCGCTCGCCGCTGGGGCCGATCCGGGTGGATTTCGCCCGCGGCGTCGAAGAGGGCCGCGAGTGGCGGCTGCACCTGAGCATGGGGCCGGACCTGTGAAGCGCGCTCTGCTGATCGGCCTGCTGCTGATCCCGTTGCTGCTGATCGGTGCCCTGCTGGCGCTGCTCGGTACCCGCGCCGGCAATGTGTGGCTGCTGGACCGGGCCGGGCCGTATCTGCCCGGCGAACTGAGCGTCGAGAACTGGCGCGGCAACCTGCTCTCCGGCGTCGACGTTGGCACGCTTCACTACCGGCAAGGCGAGGCCGGGCAGGCCCTGGACGTGGCGCTGAGCGATCTGCACCTGGAATGGGCGCCCGGCGAGCTGTTCGGTGGCTGGCTGGTGATACGCGCATTGCGCGCCGAGCAGATCACTCTGACGCTGCCGGCCGGCGAACCCCCAGAGCCGGACGCGCCGCCCTTCGAGCTGCCGGACAGTCTGGCGCTGCCCCTCGGCGTGCGGATCGAAACACTGTCGGTGGGCCGCTTCACCCTGGGCGGCGAATCGCCGCTGCACCTGGACCGTATCGAGGCCCGTGAGCTGGCCGCCTGGCGTAAGCTCAACCTGCCCCGCGTGGCCCTGAGCGTGGCCGATACCCGGCTGCACGCCAACCTCAGTGGCCCGTTAAGCACGCCCTACGACCTGCGCGGCGAGCTGGATTGGCGGCGCCCGGCGGCACCAGATGCAATACCGCAAACCGCCGGCCGGCTGCGGTTCAACGGCACGCCAGAGGCTGTGAGCGTGGAGCATGTTCTGTCGGCGCCCGCGCAACTGATCACCCAGGGCGAGCTGGGCTACCGCGACGGCCAGGTGCATCTGGACCTGCGCCACCACTGGCCGGCGCAACCCTTGCCGGTGGAGACGCCGGTACCGGCGCGCCTCGGCGAAGGCGAGCTGACCACCCGGGGCACCCTGGACAGCGTCCGCCTGGAGGGGCAGACCACCCTCACCGCCGACGGTCGTCCGCTGGCGCTGACCCTGGCCGGCGACGCTGGCCTGGAGGGGCTGACGCTGGACACCCTGAGCCTCAAGAACGAGGGCCAGAGCCTGACGCTGAGCGGCCGCCTGAACTACCAGAACGGCCTGGCCTGGAACCTGGACGCGCAAGGGCAACATCTGGACCCGGCGACCCTGGCGCCAGCCTGGCCCGGCGACCTGACGTTGAAGGCGCGCACCCAAGGCCATTGGCGCGGCGCCGACGACTGGGCCCTTACCGCCGACCCGCTGTCGCTCACCGGCACCCTGCAGGGCGACCCGGTGACCCTGAACGGCCAGGCCCGCCAGGACACCGGCGGCGATCTTACGGTCACCCTGAACGGCCGCTGGGGCGCGGACCGCCTCAGCGCCCGGGGACGGGTGGGCGACACCCTGAATCTCGACGGCACCCTCAACATCGAACGGCTGACGCGCTGGTACGCCCCGGCACGGGGCCGTCTGCAAGCGGACTGGCGCTTGCGCGGCCCGCTCAATGCGCCCCGGCTGAGCGGCACCGCCAACGGTGACGCCCTCGGCTATCAGGACTGGCGGCTGGACGCCTTGAGCGCCCGCTTCCAGGACCTCAACGCGGGCCGCGTGCCGATGACGCTGGCGCTGGAGGGCCGTGCGCTCAGCCAGAACGGCGAGACCCGGGTCGAGCGTCTGGATCTCGGGCTGGAAGGCCGGCGCGATGACCACCGGCTGGAGGTGTCGGTGGAGAACGAGGGCGCCGCCACCACCCTCACCACCGAGGCCGGCCTCAGCGACGACCGGGTCTGGTCCGGGCGCCTGCTCACCTGGCAACTGCAGGAGCGACAGCTGGGCGCCTGGACCCTGGCGGACCCGGTACCCTTTAGCCTGGGCGCCGACCGGCAATCCCTGGAGACACTGTGTCTGCAGAGCCGCGACGACCCCGGCCGGCTGTGCCTGACCGGCAGCCACGCCGCCAACGGCCGCATCGACGGCAATCTGGAAGTGCGGTCTCTGCCGCTGGCCCTGGCCAACCCCTGGCTTGGCGACGGCATCAACCTGGAAGGTCGTTTGCGCGCTGACGCCACCTTCAGCGGCAGCGCCGCCCAGCCCCGTGGCCAGTGGTCGCTGAATCTGCAGGACGCCGCAGCCCGCCTTGTCGGCGTCGACCCCCCGTTGACCCTGGTGTTCGAGCAAGCAGCACTCACCGGCACCCTGGAAAATGGCCGCCTGGATCAGCAACTGGATCTGGTGGTGACCGACCAGGGGGAAGTGCACGCTCAAGTGGCAAGCGGGCTGGACCTGAACGCGCCGATGGACGGCCGGTTGCGCCTCGACATCCCCCGCCTGAACGACCTGGCACCGCTGCTGCCGCGGGTCGGTGAGCTGGAAGGCCGGGTCCAAGGCGATCTGAACCTGGGCGGCACGCCGGCCGGGCCCAGGCTAGACGGGGAGATCGCGCTTGTTGGCGGTCGCGCCACGGTGCCCGACCTGGGCATCAGCGTCGAAGGCATCCGCCTGGCGGTGACCGGCGACGCCTCCGGCACCCTCAATCTGGACGGGCGCGCCCGGCTGGGCGACGGCACCCTGGCCTTAGGCGGCACCTGGACCCCCACCCGTTCGCCGCTGGCGATGGATCTGTGGGCACGCGGCGAGCGGTTGCGGGTCGCCGACCGCGCCGACGCCAAGGTCTATGTGTCCCCCGACCTGGCCCTCAAAGGCGACGGCGACAGCCTCAACCTGACCGGCACCCTGAAAGTACCGGAGGCCGACCTGAAACCCCGCGAACTGCCAGAAAGCGCGGTCACCGTCAGCGAGGATCAGGTGCTGGTGGACGCACGCGCCGAACAAACCACCCCGCTGCCCTTTGCCATGGGCGTCACCGTGACCCTGGGCGACCAGGTACGCTTCGAGGGGTTCGGGCTGCGCGCCACCCTCACCGGCCAGCTGCGCATCAGCCAGCAGCCCAGCCAACCGGCGCAGCTGAATGGCGAACTGATCATCACCGAAGGCCGCTACCGCGCCTACGGCCAGAATCTGTTGATTGAAAACGGCCGCCTGCTGTTCCAGGGTCAGCCCGACAACCCGGGGCTGGATATTCGCGCGGTGCGCAAAATACCCAGCGAAAACCTGGTGGTGGGGGTGCAGTTGTCCGGCACCTTGCAGGAGCCGGACGCGCGCATCTTCTCCGACGCCGGCCTGGAAGAAAGCGAGGCGATGTCCTATCTGGTCACCGGCCGCTCACTGAACCGGGGCTCACAAAGCGATTCCGCCCAGGTGGCCCAGGCGCTGGCGCTCTACGGTCTGCAAAAAGGCAGCGGCGTCACCGACAAGATCGGCGACACCCTGGGGCTGGACGAAATCTCCATCGGCAGCGACTGGGAAACCTCCGACGCCGCCCTGATGCTCGGCAAACAGATTTCCGACCGCCTCTACCTCACCTACGCGGTGGGCCTGTTCGACGCCATCTCCACGGTGATGCTGCGCTACACCCTGACCCGCCAGCTGCACCTGGAAGCGCAATCCAGCAGCAAGTCCCAGGCCATCGACCTGATCTGGGAAAAAGAACTCGAATAAATTGTAGGAGCGGGCCTTGCCCGCGAAAGGGTGGCTTTAGCCTCCCGGCAAAGGTTGCCCCGCAGGATGCCAGAGAGGGTGGTTTGTGCTGCCGTTAGAAAGGTCTCTGGAATCCTGCGGGGCAACCTTTGCCGGCCGGCGAAGCCGGCCTTTCGCGGGCGAGGCCCGCTCCTACCGAGATCAACGACGCGGGATCGCGTACGTGCCGGTGACGTGCGCGACCATGGTGTCGCTGCCGTCGCTGTAGAGGCGTACTTCGAGCATCGCGGAGCGGCGGCCCAGGCGCAGGATTTCCGCTTCGCCGATCAGGTCGGCCTGGCCGGGCTTGCTGAGAAAGTTGATGTTGAGGTTCTGGGTGACGGCCATTTCCTGGCCGTCCAGGTTGGCCAGAATGGCGGCGTACATGGCGGCGTCCGCCAGGCTCATCAGGGTCGGGCCGGACACCGTGCCGCCAGGCCGGATCATCGACGGTTCAAACCGGTAACGTACCCGCGCTCGATGCTCGCCCACGGACTCCACCACCACGCCCTGCTCGGCGGCCGCCGGCAAGCCACCCCGAATCAGCGCTTCCACTTCTTTCGCTGTCAGCATTTATCTCTCCCCAAAACGAAACCGGAACATAAAGCTGCAAGCCGCAAGCCGCAAGCGGGTAGGTCGGGTTAGGCCGAAGGCCGTAACCCGACGAACGCTGGATGCCACCTCCAACGCTGATGTCGGACAGACCGTGTCGGGTTACGCTTCGCTAACCCGACCTACAAGCTCGCCCCTGTATCCTGCATCCTGAACCCTGTATCGCCCCACGCTACGCCGCCAACGGCACGGCCTTTCCTCCAGCACGGCCTGCCTGAAACTTGTAGCTTGCAGCTTGAGGCCTGCGGCTCCCGGTGGCCCGTCCGCCCCAGTTTGACTAGAATGCCCGATTCGGCTTCCCTCCACTGACACGGAATAAGAAACGCCTCATGCGCACCTCCCAATACCTGCTCGGCACCGTTAAACAGACCCCCGCGGACGCGGTGGTGGTCAGCCATCAGCTCATGCTCCGCGCCGGCATGGTCCGCAAGCTGGCCTCCGGCCTTTACAGCTGGCTGCCATCCGGTCTGCGCGTGCTGCGCAAGGTGGAGCGCATCATCCGCGAGGAAATGGACCGCGCCGGCGCCCAGGAAGTGCTGATGCCGGTGGTGCAGCCCATGGACCTGTGGGAAGAGTCCGGCCGGGCCCCCGCCTATGGCCCCGAGCTGCTGCGCTTCACCGACCGCCACGACAATCCGTTCTGCCTGGGCCCCACCCACGAGGAAGTGATCACCGATCTGGTGCGCAACGAGATCCACAGCTACAAGCAGCTGCCGGCCAATTTCTATCAGATCCAGACCAAATTCCGCGACGAAATCCGGCCGCGCTTCGGCATCATGCGCGCCCGAGAATTCACCATGAAGGACGCCTACTCCTTCCACACCGACATGGAGTCGCTGGCGCAAACCTACCAGGTGATGCACAACGCCTACTGCGCGATCTTCGACCGGCTGGGCCTGGATTACCGTCCGGTGGAAGCGGACACCGGCGCCATCGGCGGCGCCGCCAGCCATGAATTCCATGTGCTGGCCGAGTCCGGCGAGGACGACATCGCGTTTTCCGACCAGTCCGGTTACGCCGCCAACGTGGAGCTGGCCGAGGCCGTGGCGCCCGCCGGCGAGCGCGCCGCCCCCGGCGCCGATATGGTGCTGACGGACACGCCCGATGCGAAAACCATTGAGCAACTGGTGCAGCAATTCGATCTGCCGATCGAGAAGACCGTCAAGACTCTGATCGTCAAAGGCAGCGAAGAAGGTCTGGTGGCGCTGCTGGTGCGCGGCGACCACGAGCTCAACGACGTCAAGGCGGAGAAGCTGGACGCGGTGGCCACGCCGATGGAATTTGCCAGCGAAGAAGAAATCCGCGCCGCCCTCGGGGCCGGCCCCGGCTCCCTGGGCCCGGTAAACCTGCCGATCCCCTGCGTGGTGGACCGCAGCGTGGCGCTGATGAGCGACTTCGCCGCCGGCGCCAACCAGGACGGCAAGCACTACTTCAACATCAATTGGGAGCGCGACGTGGCGCTGCCCGAAGTGGCGGATCTGCGCAATGTAGTGGAAGGCGACGCCAGCCCCGACGGTAAAGGCACCCTGACCATCAAGCGCGGCATCGAAGTGGGCCATATCTTCCAGCTCGGCACCAAATACTCGGAAGCGCTCAACGCCACCGTGCTGGACGACAACGGCCGCTCCGTGGTGATGCCCATGGGCTGCTACGGCATCGGCGTCAGCCGCGTGGTGGCCGCCGCCATTGAGCAGAACCACGATGACAACGGCATCGTCTGGCCAGAAGCCATCGCGCCCTTCCAGGTGTCGCTGATTCCGCTCAACATCAAGAAGAGCCCGCGCGAAAAAGACGTAGCGGAAAAGCTCTACGCGGACCTCACCGCCGCCGGCATCGAAGTGCTGTTCGACGACCGCGAAAAAGAACGGGTGGGCGTAAAGTTCAGCGACGCCGAACTGATCGGCATCCCGCACCGCGTGCTGGTGGCGGAACGAGGCCTGGATAACGGCGTGCTGGAATACAAAAGCCGACGCGGCGGCGAAGCCGAAGACGTGCCGGCGGACGACATCGTCGCCTTCCTGAAGAACAAGCTGGGCCTTTAAACCGGGAGAGCAGGCCTTGTGGGAGCGGGCCCAGCCCGCGAAAGGCAAGCTTAGCTTGCCGGCAGGATTCCAGAGGCCTTTCTAGCGGCAGCAAAATCAGCGTCTCTGGAATCCTGCCGGGCGCTGCGCGCCCTTTTGCGGGCTGGGCCCGCTCCTACCGCCGCTGAGCCATCACCTGGCTCATGGCGGTGTCGCCCTGGGCGGTGAGCCGCCACAGCGGCATGCCGCGACTGTCCTTGTCCGAGGTCTTATTGATCAGCCCCAGCGCGCGTAGATGCACCTTGATCTGGTTAAAGGCGTGGCCGGCCAGCACCACATTGCGCACCGCGTGCGCTTTGGGGAAATCCGTCAGCACATCATCGAGGGCTTTGCGGGCGATATAATCCTCCAGCGCTTTCTGCATCACCGGTTCCGAAACCGGGTTCAACATCAACGGCGCGACGCAGGCGAACACCCGGTTCCAGTCCATCTGGCACGACGCCATCGCCACCTTGCAGTCGCCGCCTTCGTACACATTGCAGGAGTAATCCAGCGCCACCCGGTCACTACCGCGAGCCAGGTTGCGCACCGGCGCGCGCTGGCCGCTGAGCCACTCTTCGCGCTCCTTTTCCAACTCGCTGATACGGCGTTTCAGGCGATCCATCTCACCGCCCGAGCCGCTGTCGGCAGTACCCGACTTCACCCAACCGGGGGCGGGATGCTGGCGCATCACGTCGGGCATCACCTTCGCCACCTGCTCGCTCAGCTCGCGCTCATCGCGCCAGCGAAAGGCCAGAGTTTTGTTCTCCAGCAGCCGCGCGAAATCATCGCGCCGCACCTGCCCTTCACGGCTTTCCTCGCGGGCCTCGGCCGGCAGGCTGAACGGCTGATCGTGGATAAAGGTAACGATCGGCTTGCGCTTGGTGGCGGCAAAAATATATTCACGGTGGGTATAGCTGAGCCCCAGCGGTGACAAGGTGCCGTAGCGGCCGCCGAGCAAGATCACGAAATAATCGCAATCGTCGATCATGCGCTGCACCACCGGCATCAGATTGTTGGTCTCGGCACTGTGCAAGTCCATGCTCATGGGTGCCATGCCGAGATCCAGCAACGGCAGCATCAAGGCCTGGCGAGCGGACTGCATGTCCGGATAGGTGGTGCTGATGAACACCTGATAGCGTTTCTCGACAGTCACCCTGGTCGATCTCCGCGTTAAGAAGGTTGAAGGCCCGGCTATTAAAGCCGCTGGGCGCGCCGATCACAAGCCGCCGGCGCCGGGCCCACCAGTGAGGATGCGCGCGTTTCATGCTAGCCTCCAAGTCCGACCGCTGAAACCGGAACCTGGATGCCATGAAAACCATCGCCTTTTACAACTTGAAAGGAGGGGTGGGTAAAACAGCCACGGCCGTGAACATGGCCTGGCACGCGGCCCGCTGGAAACACCGCACCCTGCTCTGGGATCTAGACCCGCAAGGCGCCGCCAGCTTTTACCTGGGCGTGGACCAGGACAATCCCGGCTACAAGGCCGGCAGCCTGCTGAAGGGCAAGCAGCCCATGGGTCGCTTGAAGCGGGAGACCCGCTGGCCGCACCTGGACGCGGTGCCCGCCGACATCAGCATGCGTAACGCGGACGTTAAACTGGCGGAAAGCGGTGGCGGCAAAAACCGCCTCAAAGAATTGATCGCGCCGTTCGGCGAATCCTACGAACTGGTGTTGCTGGACTGCCCGCCGACGCTCAGCCCGCTGGCGGAAAGCGTGTTCGCCGCCGTCGATTATCTGTTCGTGCCGGTGATCCCCACTCACCTGTCCCTGCGCGCCTTCGAACAGGTGCTCGACTGGATCGACAGCAAGAACATCAAGAATCTGCAGGTGGTGCCGTTTTTCAACATGGTGGATCGCCGCCGTGATCTGCACGTGCAGATGCTGGTCAAGCGTCCGGCGCTGATGAAAAACGGCCTTAAGACCTGGATCCCCTACTCCACCCATGTGGAGCAGATGGGCGACCACCGTGCCCCGGTGGGCGAGTTCGCCCCCTACACGCCGGCCGCCCAGGCGTTCCGCGCACTCTGGTTCGAGGTGCTTGGCCGCCTCAAGCTGTAAGCGCTAGGCGTTCAGCGGATTGGCGCGCTGGATCAGCGTGTCGATGTCCAGGCCGCGCGGCAGGCTGCCGTAGTTGCGGGTGTGGCCGCCGCCCAGCCGCGCGGCAATGAACGCCTCGCTCACCGACTCATTACCCGCCTTCACCAGCAACGCGCTCTGCATGGTCAGCGCCATGCGGTCCACCAGATCGCGAGCCCGGAACTCGATTTCCTCCGGATCGGCCAGCTCTTTTTTTAGATCGTTGATGGCGTTGTCCAGGGTGGCGTTCTTGCCTTGGGCGCCGGCCAGTTCCTCGAACCAGGTGTCCACCACCGCCGGGCTCTTGTTCATGGCGCGCAGCACATCCAGCGCCTGCACATTGCCGGAGCCTTCCCAGATCGCGTTGATGGGCGCGTCCCGGTACAGCCGGGCGAGAATGAAATTCTCGGTGACGCCGTTGCCGCCCAGACACTCCATCGCTTCATAGGCGTGGTGCGGGGTACGCTTGCAGATCCAGTACTTGCCCACGGCGGCGCCCAGCCGGGTGAACCGTTTCTCGTGCTCGTCGCCCAGGTTATCCAGCGCCCGTGCCATGCGCATCGTCATCGCCACCGAGCCTTCCACTTCCAGCTGCAAATCGGCGATCACGTTGCGCATCAGCGGCTGGTCGAGAAGCGTTTCACCGAAGGCGGCGCGATTGGCGGCATGATGCACGGCCTGGGCCACCACCTGACGCTGGCCGCCGGACGAACCGATCATGCAATCGAAGCGGGTCATCGCCACCATTTCGATGATCGCCGGCACACCACGGCCTTCTTCGCCGACCATCCAGCCGTGGGCGCCGCGCAGCTCCACCTCGGAGGAGGCGTTGGACACATTGCCCATCTTGTTCTTCAAGCGCTGCACCTGCAGCGGGTTCTTGCTGCCGTCCTCGCGCCAGCGCGGCACCAGGAAGCAGCTCAGACCGCCCGGGGATTGAGCCAGCATCAGGAAGGCGTCGCACATCGGCGCGGACATGAACCACTTATGGCCCACCAATTCGTAGAGTTCGCCGGAACCGCCGGCGCCAACGGGATGGGCGCGGGTGGTATTGGCGCGCACGTCCGAACCGCCCTGTTTTTCGGTCATGCCCATGCCGATGGTCAGCGCCGGCTTGTCGTGGTGGCTGACGTTACGGCCGTCGTAGCCCCGCGCGGTGACCTTGGGCAGCCAGCGCTCGGCGATCGACGGGGTCAGCTTCAGGCTGGGCACGGCGGCGAAGGTCATGGTGATCGGGCAGCCGTGGCCGCCCTCCACCTGGGCGTGCATGTAATACTTGGCGGCGCGCAGCACCTGGGCGCCCGGGCCCGGGTCGGTCCAGGGCGAGCAATGCAGCCCCTCCCGCGTCGCCATCTCCATCAGCTTGTGGTACGCCGGATGGTAGTTGACCTGGTCCACCCGGTGGCCATAGCGGTCGTGGGTTTCAAACTCCGGCTTGTTGGCGTTGGCCTGGTAGCCCCACTCGATCACCTCCGGTCGGGTGGTCTCGAACCCGTAGCGGTCCAGTTCCTCGACACCCTGCTCACCGCCTTCGCGCAGCACCGCGTCGTAGAGCGCGGTATCGCCCCGGAACGCGTTGTAGTCCTGCAGCGGGGTCGCCTGGTTGAACACCTCATGGGTGTTGGCCAGAGCCTCCGATTGTGATGTGGTTTCTTGAGCGTTCATGGCTTTCTCTTGAGCGTTCATGACTGCTTCTCCCCGGCTTTACGCCGTACATAGAGTACTTTTTCCACCCGGGCCACGGCCTCGCCGGCGTCGTCGCGCACGGTGACCTCCCAGGTGGGCAGATATTTTTCGCCACCGGCGGTGGCGGCCTTTACCTCGTCGATCATCGCCTGGGTCAGCTCGAATTCAGCGAACACCCGGCCTTTGCCCGGGCGCAGAAAATCAATCGTCGCGCTTTTATCCCAGACGATGTAATCGCGCCCCAGGTTGTTCATCAGCATCAGCATGTAGAACGGGTCCGTCATGCTGTACAGGCTGCCGCCGAAGTGGGTGCCCACATAGTTGCGGTTGTACCAGTGCATGCCCATGGACACGCGCACCCGCCGAAAATCCGCGCTGAGTTCCTCAACCCGCACCCCGGCGCCCAGAAACGGCCCGTACAGCAGCAAACCCCGGCGCAAGCCGGCTGCCCCAGAAAACAGCTTCTTCAGTGGGTTGTTCATAACGCGCTCTCCGTCTGGCTCAGACCGGGGGCGGCGACGGATTCGGCATCGGCGACGCCCACCGCACGCAAGCAGAACACCGCCAGATGGTCGGCCAGCCCGGCGTCGTTGAGCGGCGCCGCCAGCGGCCCCACCAGCGCCTCGGCAATGGCGCCCACCAGCGCGGCGGCGGCCAACGCCGTCGATTGCGGCGGCAGCTCCCCGGCGGCCACGCCCTGGTCCAGCACCCGCTGGTACAAGGCCGCGTAGGCGGCGCGGTACCGCAACCGCTCGGCGTCCACTTCCGGCTCCACCGGCTCGGCGATCAGCGCCCAAGCCAGACGGGGCGCCGCCAGCGCGCGGCGAGCGAACAATCGCAGGGCGCGCTCCAGCCGCGCCGAAGCGCCACCGCCACCGCCACCGGCCAGCGCCCGATCCACCGCGTCCACTTCCCGCTGGGTCGCCACCGCGAACACCGCCGCCGCCAGGGTCGCCTTGTTGTCGAAATAGCGATACAGCGTTCCCACGCCCACGCCGGCCCGGTCGGCCACCGTCTGCATCGTCATCGCGGCGAAGCCGCCCTCACGCACCAGCGCCTCCGCGGTGCGCAGCAGCGCCTCGCGCTGCGCCGCCTTGCGCGCCTTTACCTGCGCCGTCTCTCTATACGCCATCAGCGTTCGCCATAATCGGAATCCCAGTTCCAGTCTTTAAAGAATTGAACCACGGTTCCGATCTTCAGGCAAGCAGCACCCTCTCAGCATCGACCCGGAGCTTCGTAGCCCGGTTCGGTCTCGGTGCCTGTGTCCAGGACTGTGTGAGGCAGGGAGCCGAACACAAGCCTACAGGGACGTATTCACGGCGGGTCCTGGACACAGGCACCGAGACCGAACCTCCCGTGGAAGCTAGCCGCCGAGCGGTGCTACGAAGCCAATTTTGTGGGAGCGGGCCTTGCCCGCGAAAGGCCGGCTTGCCGGCCGGCAGGATCCCAGAGAGCTTGTTGGTGCCGCCGTTAGGAAAGCCTCTGGCATCCTGCCGGGAGCTTCGCTCCCTTTCGCGGGCATGGCCCGCTCCCACAAGCCCGCTCCCACAAGGGTCAGCCTAGTGCAACATCAGCCCGAGGGCGGCCATCGCCACCACCAGGGCCAGCAACGGCACCCGCCCCGACCGCAGGGCCAGGAACCCGAGCACCACCAGGGCCAGGTCGCGGGGCCCGGCCACCGCCGACAGGAACACCGGCTGGTACAGCGCCGCCAGCAGCAGACCGACCACCGCCGCGTTGATGCCGGCCACCGCCCCCACCATGGCGGGCCGCGCCGCCAGGGCGCGCCAGACGTCGCCGAGGGCCAGCACCAGCAGAAAGCCGGGCAAAAAGATCGCCAGGGTGGCGACGCCGGCGCCCAGCCAGGGGGTGGCCGGCGCCAGCTGCGCGCCCAGGTAGGCGGCCAGTGAGAACATCGGCCCGGGCACCGCCTGGGCGGTGGCGTAGCCGGTGAGGAACAGGTCCTGGCTGATGGCGCCGCCGACAAAGCCTTCCAGCAACGGCAGCACCACATGGCCGCCGCCGAACACCAGCGCGCCGGCGCTGTAGAAGTCCCGGGCCAGCCCGGCCATCACGCCGCCATCGACCAGCCACAACAGAACCCAAGCGGCGGCGAACAGGCCGAGCGGCAGCCAGGCGACCCGGCCACCGCCGGCGTCCGCTTCCTCTGGCGCCGCCGAGGGCTTGAGCCAGCGCCGGCCGATCAGCGCCGCCAGCACCAGCGCCAGCAGTTGCACGCCGACCCCGGGGAACAACCACAGAGCCAGCGCCGTCGCCAGCGCCAGCCCTCGGGTAAAGCGGTCACGGCAAAACTTGCCGCCCAGGGTGAGCACCGCATCGGCCACCACCACCACCGCCAGCCATTTCAGGCCGGTGACCAGGCCGTTCAACCAGGTGTCCGGCAGCCGGGTGGCGTACAAAGCCACCATCATCATGATCAGGAAAGACGGCAGGGTGAACCCCAGGAAAGCCGCCACGCCGCCGGCCAGCCCGCTGCGCTGGCGGCCGATGGCGAAACCGAGCTGGCTGGACGCCGGCCCGGGCAGAAACTGGGTGAGCGCCAGCAGACGGGCAAACGCGGCCTCGTCCAACCAGCCCAGCCGCACCACGAAGCGGCGGTGAAAATAGCCCACATGGGCGGCGGGGCCGCCGAAGCTGACGCAGCCCAGCCACAGGAATTCCCAGAACACCTTCCAAAATCTCATGGCGATACTCTTAAACGCACGAAAGCCGAATCTTAAAACAACTGGCGACAATGACGGAAAACGGTGTCAGCCGGATGTCAGTGTCGGCGGCGGGCGGGTATACTCGCCGCCATGCAACGCGACGCCCTTTCTGTTTTACAGCACGTCTTCGGTTATCACGACTTTCGTGGCGAGCAACGCGCCATTATCGACAACCTGATCGACGGCGACGACGCCCTGGTGCTGATGCCCACCGGCGGCGGCAAATCCCTGTGCTACCAGATTCCGTCGCTGGTGCGCGACGGCGTGGGGGTGGTGGTGAGCCCACTGATCGCCCTGATGCAGGATCAGGTCAGCGCGCTCAACGCGCTGGGGGTGCGCGCCGCCTTCCTCAATTCCACGCTCAGCGCCGAACAGAGCCAGGCCCTGCAGCAGCAGGTGCGCAGCGGCGAGCTGGACCTGCTTTATGTGGCGCCGGAAAGGCTGATTCAGCCGCGCACCCTGGAGCTGCTGCATCAGTCACCGCTGGCGCTGTTCGCCATCGACGAGGCCCACTGCGTGTCGCAATGGGGCCATGACTTCCGCAGCGACTATCTGCAGCTTTCCCTGCTGCACCGTGAATTCCCCAAGGTGCCGCGCATCGCGCTGACCGCCACCGCGGACCCGCGCACTCGCACGGAAATCGCCGAACGCCTGGACCTGACCGGCGCGCGCCACTATGTATCCAGTTTCGACCGGCCCAATATCCAGTACCGCATCGAGCGTAAAGACGGCGCCCGCAAACAGCTTCTGCGGCTGCTGCGCGCCGAACACGCCGGCGAGGCGGGCATCGTCTACTGCCTGTCGCGCAACAAGGTGGACCAGACCGCTCAGTGGCTCACCGACCAGGGCATCCCCGCCCTGCCCTACCACGCCGGCCTGAGCGGCGCGGTGCGCGCCGACCACCAGCAGCGCTTCCTACGCGAGGACGGCCTGGTGATGGTGGCCACGGTGGCGTTCGGCATGGGCATCGACAAACCGGACGTGCGCTTCGTCGCGCACCTGGATTTGCCCAAAAGCATCGAAGCCTACTACCAGGAAACCGGCCGCGCCGGCCGTGACGGCGAGCCCGCCACCGCCTGGATGGCCTACGGCCTGGAAGACGCCATCCGCCACAAGCAGATGCTGGCGCAGTCGGAAGGCAACGAACAGTTCAAACGCCACGAGCACCAACGCCTGGAGGCCATGCTGGGGCTCTGCGAGGTGACCCACTGCCGCCGTCAGGCGCTGCTGCACTACTTCGGCGAAGACCTGGAGCAGCCGTGCGGTAACTGCGACACCTGCCTGAATCCACCGCAAACCTTCGACGCCACCGAAGCCTCACAGAAGGCACTCAGTTGCGTGTTCCGCACCGGCCAGCGCTTCGGCGTCAATCATCTGGTGGACGTACTCACCGGCAACCGCAGCGATAAAGTGGCCGCCGCCGGCCACGACCACGTGTCCACCTGGAACATCGGCGGCGAGTTCGCCGCCAACCAGTGGCGCGCCATTTACCGGCAACTGGTGGCGCGCGGCCTGCTGGCGGTGGACGCGGACGGTTACGGCGCCCTCAAACTGACCGAAACCTGCCGCCCCTACCTGCGTGGCGAAGTGCCGCTGCATCTACGCAAGGATGCCGCCAAGGCCGCCGAGCGCACGCGCCGCAGCAAACCGCAGGTGGCCGAAGCGGACCGCCAGCTCTGGGAAGCGCTGCGCGCCCGCCGCAAGCAGCTGGCCGACGAAGCCGGCGTGCCGCCCTATGTGATTTTCCACGACGCCACCCTGATGGACATGCTCGCGCTGCGCCCCCGCGACCGGTACGAGATGGCCACCGTCAGCGGCGTCGGCGACCGCAAGCTGGACGCCTACGGCGACGCCTTCCTCACCGTCCTCAACGAAGCGGCTTCTTAGCCGGTTTGGGTCTCGGAACCTGTCCTCTCCAGAAGGGCCGCACCGGGATTGGGTGTGCCCGTCCAGGACACGCTGCAAGTACGTCCCTGTAAGCTCGGGTTTGGCCCTCCCTGGCCAAACACGGTCCTGGACGGGCATACCCAATCCCGGCGCTCCTCGGAAAATTCACCGCCGAGAGCGGCTACGAAGCGAGGTTTGTGGGAGCTTGCCTGCAAGCGAAAGGTCGGCAAAGCCGACCGGCGGGATTCCAGAAACCTTGTTTGAGCTGCCGTGAGAGATGCCTCTGGGATCCTGCCGGGTGGCTAAAGCCACCCTTTCGCGGGCCGGGCCCGCTCCTACCTGCAGGAAGACCAGGGCGACGCCCTGGCCCGGGTGCTTACTGACCCCGCACGCGGCGCTTGATCGGCGAGGCGAACTGCAGGATCAGAAAGTTGATCAGCGACAGCACAATGGCGATCTCGTAACGGTTGAACGCCACCGACACGCCGATGGCGCCGGTATTCCACATGCTCGCGGCGGTCGCCGTGCCGGTCACGCTGGCGCCTTCTTTGAGAATCGCGCCGCCGCCGATAAAGCCCATGCCGGTGATGATGCCGTACATCACCCGCGCCTGGGCGCCGTCGTCGCCGCCGAACATCTGCAGCCCCACCAGCATGTAGCCGCAGGCGGCCACCGCCACCAGCGGGAAAGTGCGCAGCCCGGCCCCTTCAGCCCGGTGTTCCCGGTTCCAGGCCACCGGCAGCGCGATCAGGAACGCCATGCCCAACTGCACCAGATGGGTGAATATTTGATGCCAATCCAGAGTCTCCATGGGGGTGCCCTCGTTTTATTCTGATAAACAGTTCACTGGTTTTTGTTTGTTCAAATAAAATTCATTTTGCCGTTATAAAACTAACGCTTTCCTCACGCATGCTTTCCCCGGGTTTTATTTTTTCTTTCTGGGGATAATCATGAAAACCATTCGATACTCACTGGCCGCCGGATTGCTGGCGGCCACGCTGGCCGGTTGCGGCGGCGATTCATCCAGTTCCGACAACGGCACCGACGGCAATAACGGCGGCGCCACGCCCCCCACCACCGCTTCGACCCTGAAAATCGGCCTGCTGCCGGACACCCAAGGCGGCGGCGACAATGTCTCCATGCACCCGATGAAGGCGGTGCTCGACAAAGAGCAGGCGCTGGGCGTGGACATCGTGATCCCGGTCGGCGACCTCACCGACCACGGCACCACCCGGGAATTCGAGCAATGGACCTCGGTGGCGGAAAGCTACCGCGACGCCGGTATCGAATTCCTGCCCCTGATGGGCAACCACGAAGACAGCTACGCCTACTCCGTGGAGTGGATCGAAAACATGAAGCACTACATCCCCGAGGATGCGGTGCACATGGCCGGCGCCCAGTACCTGAACTACTACGTGATCCGCGACAATGTGATGATCATCCTGCTCAAGTACTACAACTTGCCTATCGCCTTTCAATGGATCAAGCAGGAAGTGGCGGCCAACGAAGGCAAATTCGACCACCTTGTGATCGCCAGCCATGATGGCCTGATCGGCGCCAAGTACGGCGAAACCCGCGAGATGATCGTCGAGGGCACCAAGGGCGACAACGCCCTGATGGATATGTGGGATGACATCCGAGCCTTTTTCGCCCGCTATGACGTGCTCTGGGTACAGGGCCACGAACATATGTATCAGCGCTCCGTGGTGCAGGCGCCGATCTGGGTTGATCCCTCGTCCTGGACCACCGCCGACGGCAATTACCGCCTGCCACAGTACACCCAGATCATGTCCGGTAACGCTTCATACAAAGGCTATGAGTTCCGCTACGGCGAACGGGAACTGGTGCAGCGTATCGTGCAACAGAAGATGAACACCCGCAGCAACGGTTCGCCGGCCTATGACGCCAACGCCTCGGTGCTCACCTTCCAGGGTGACCGGGTCGACTACGAGTCCTGGTTTGTGGAGCACACCATCGGCAGCAATGAGGACGGCGTGAAAGAACTGGCCGACCCGCAATGGAAGTTGATGGACCGTTTCACCCGCACCAAGAACCGTTGCGAACGGCTGGTCTACCCCAACTCCATCCCCGAAGGCACCCGCCCGGTGATGTACCTGGACGCCAGCTATATCAGCAACGACTGCTCCGGCGACGACGGCAGCGTGGCGCGCATGGTGGCCGGCACCAACAACACCTTCAACCGGGTTGAAAGCCGCACCCGCGACATGGGCATCACCCCGGGTTTCAGCCGCGCGGAAACGGTCACCGACCTGATGCGCCTGGGCTACCAGTTCCTGTTCCAGTACCACCAGCCCTGGACCCCCAACCTGAACGGCGAAAACCGCCTGGTGCCACTGAACGAGAGTGAAGTGGAAATCCCCGAGACCACCATCGACCTGAAGGAACTGGTCACCATGAGCTGGCAGCGGGGCAACGCCGATACCGCTTCGGACATCTTGATTATCAGCGGTACGCAGAACCAGACCGGCACCTACTCCAGCGCCTACGGCGCGGTGAAGGACATCGAAACCATGGTCGGTCTGCCCGGCAGCCAGCCCGACGGCACCGCCAAACAGCCGCACACTCTGCCCGCCGGCGCCAGCAAGGACTGGGACCTGGCCACCGCCGTCGCCGACGCCTACGCGCTCACCTTTGACGCTCCGCAAGGCAGCGACGTGGAAAGCCTGAACCTGGGCGTGCGCACCGCCGACGGCTGGCAGCCCCTGGCCAGCGCCGACTGCCTGGTGGAAGGCCCGTTCGACGGTGGCTACCTGAGCACGCCGCCACCCCGGCCGGACGCCTGCGCCGACCAGCCGCTGGTCGGCGTCGACCCGGATCACGGCCGCCGCTTCTGGACCGTCCTGCAACAGGACGCCGAACTGGCCCTGCTGCGCCGCTAAAGGCACTTGTGCGAGCGGGCCCTGCCCGCGAAAGAGAGCGTAGCTCCCGGCAAAGGTTGCCCCGCAGGATGCCAGAGACATCTCTAACGTCAGCACCAACAACGTCTCTGGTATCCCACCGGCCGGCTAAAGCCGGCCTTTCGCGGGCGGGGCCCGCTCCCACAACCCGCCACCACCGGGCTACGGAGCTCCATCCCCCGCCGTATCCGACAAATAACACTCGTACCCAGCCCCACAATCCGTTAGGCTTGCCCGCCCTTCGGGCTACGCCCTCCTTGTTTTCTGAAAGACTCTTCATATGGATTTTGCTTCCCTCGGATTGATCGATCCTCTGCTGCGTGCTGTTGCCGAGCAGGGTTACACCACCCCGTCACCGATCCAGGCACAGGCGATCCCCGCCGTCCTGGAAGGTCGCGACGCCATGGCCGCGGCCCAGACCGGCACCGGCAAAACCGCCGGCTTTACCTTGCCGCTGCTGCAGCGCCTCAGTGAAGGCACGCCCGCGCCGGCCCGCCAGGTGCGCGCGCTGGTGCTCACCCCCACCCGCGAACTGGCCGCCCAGGTGGCGGACAGCGTCGCCCTGTACGGCAAGTACCTGCCGGCGATGCGCTCGGCGGTGGTGTTCGGCGGGGTCAAAATCAACCCGCAGATCGACAAACTCAGCCGTGGCGTGGACGTCCTGGTGGCGACCCCCGGCCGGCTGCTGGACCTGTTCCAGCAAAAAGCGGTGCGCTTCGACAACCTGGAAATCCTGGTGCTCGACGAAGCGGACCGGATGCTCGACATGGGCTTCATCCATGACATCCGCCGCATCCTCAAGGTGCTGCCGCAAAAGCGTCAGACTTTGATGTTCTCGGCCACCTTCTCCAATGAAATCCGCGGCCTCGCCAAGACCCTGGTCAACGACCCGGTGCAGATCGACGTGAGCCCACGCAACAGCACCGCCGAGCGCGTGCGCCAGTGGGCGGTGTCGGTGGACAAGAGCCACAAGGCCGCTCTGCTCACGCACCTGATCGACGACGAACAATGGTTCCAGGTGCTGGTGTTCACCCGCACCAAGCACGGCGCCAACCGGCTCGCCAAACAACTGGAAAGCGCTGGCATCCAGGCCGCCGCCATCCACGGCAACAAAAGCCAGGGCGCCCGCACCCGGGCCCTGGCCGGCTTCAAGAACGGTGAGGTTCGCGCCCTGGTGGCCACCGACATCGCCGCCCGCGGCCTGGACATCGACCAGCTGCCCCAGGTGGTCAACTTCGACCTGCCCAACGTGGCCGAAGACTATGTGCACCGCATCGGCCGTACCGGCCGCGCCGGCGCCAGCGGCCAGGCGGTGTCCCTGATCAGCGGTGAGGACCGAAAACTGCTCAAGGACATCGAGCGGCTGATCAAAAAGCCCCTGGAACGCAAGGAAGTGACCGGCTTCGACGCCAGCAAAGCGGCGCCCGAGCCGGCCGACGACCGTCCGCCCCGGCCGCCCCAGCGCCCCCGCGGCGGTGGCGGCGGCCGCCCCGGCGGCAACAAGCCA
>JGI24516J20058_1000022_pt1 | contig 87858 bp, 69 predicted proteins | sample LinPmetageLP39_FD_20058 | JGI IMG/M metagenome (IMG submission 20058) | reverse complement strand
GCTTTTGATTCAGCGATGCTCTTCAGTGAAGAGCATCTGAAAGCTTGATTTTTAACAGAGTATCTACATGGATGTACTCGTGGCGTGTCCTGGACGGGCCCACCCGATCCCGGTGCGAGCTCTCTGGAGAGAAAAGTCTCTGGTATCCCGCCGGGTGGCTAAAGCCACCCTTTCGCGGGCAAGACCCGCTCCCACAAAACGCCAGCTTGGTGGAAAGGTCTGGTCGTTACTCGGGCCGGTGGCGGTCGTCATCGCTGCCGGCTTCGAGGAGGGATTCGAGTTCCTCGCGGCCGCGGGCGGAGAGCTCGATCAGTTTGTCGAGCTTGTCGCGGTGGGCGAACTGCTCGCGCAGCAGGCGTTCGTCCACGTCGCGGAAGGTGCGCACCAGGTCGATGGCAGTGGTTTCCGGCATGCCGAGTTGCGCCAGCGTGGTCTGGGCGGCGCGCAGGCTGGAATCCAGCGTTTCGCGGATAACGTGCTCGACGCCTTCCGCCATCAGTGAATAGGCGTGGTAGCGGTCGCGGGCGCGCACGATCAGCGTAATGTGCGGAAAGTGCTCTCGAATCAGGCGCGCCGCGCGCAGCGACGCCTGCACATCGTCGATCGCCAGCACCATGATGCGGGCGTGTTCCAGGCCGGCGGTGTGCAACAGATCAAGCCGGGTGACATCGCCGAAATAGACCTCGTTGCCGAACCGGCGCACCGTATCGATGTGGTCCGGGTTGGAGTCCAGCGCGGTGAACGGAATACGGCGGCTGACCAGGATCCGGCCGATGATCTGCCCGAAACGGCCGAAGCCGGCCAGGATCACCGCCGGCTGACCGTGCGGGGCAGGCTCGTCCTCGGTGCTGCGGTGGCCGGTCTTGGGTGCCGGCCAGAGCCGCTGAACCAGTTTCAGCAGCAGCGGCGTGGCGGCCATCGACAGCGCGACCACCAGGTTGAGCCGGGCGATCATTTCCGTCGGCAGCAGGTTGAGCGCCCCGGCCTGGGTGAACAGCACGAATGCGAATTCGCCACCCTGGCTGAGCAGCAGGCCGAAGCGCAGCGCCTCGCGGCCGCCCACCTTTAACGCCCGGGCGACGCCGAACAGCACCAGGGTTTTTATCCCCAGCAAGGCCGCGCCCATGGCCAGGATCGACCAGGGCGAGGCCGCCAGCAGGCGCAGGTCCATGGTCATGCCGATGGCGATAAAGAACAGCCCCAGCAACATGCCTTTGAACGGCTGAATGTCGGTGTCGAGCTGCTCCCGATAGGGGGAATTGGCCAGCAGCATGCCGGCCACGAAGGCGCCCAGACCCATTGAAAGGTGCAGGGTTTCCATCAGCTCGGCGGCGCCCAGCACCAGCAGCAGGGCGGTGGCGGTCATCAGTTCCCGGTTGTGCAGCCGCGCCAGCCAGCCCAGCCAGGGGTTGAGCAAGTAGCGCCCGGCCAGCCACATCAGGGCCAGCACCAGCACGCCCACCAGCAGGTTGGGCTGGGCGGCGCCGGCGCCACCGCCGGCCAGCACCGGCAGCAACAGCAGTAGCGGAATCACCGCCAGGTCCTGGAACAGCAGAATCGAGAAGGCGTTACGGCCCTGGGGCGTGCCCAGTTGGTTGGTTTCCACCAGCATCTGTACCGCGAAGGCGGTGGACGACAGCGCCAGGGTGGCGCCGATCGCCAGCGCGGCCGGGCCGGGCTGGCCGAGGGCGAAGAAGAAGCCGGTGAGCAGGGCGGCGCTGAACAGCATCTGGCTGGCGCCCAGCCCCAGCAACCGCCGGCGCTGCGCCCAGAGCTGCTCCGGGGCCAGCTCCAGGCCGACCAGGAACAGCATCAGCACCACGCCCAGTTCGGCAAAGTGCAGCACCGCCTCGGCGCCGGGAATCAGCCCCAGGCCCAGCGGCCCGATGGCAATGCCGGCGGCCAGATAGCCGAGAATGCTGCCCAGGCCGAGGCGCTGAAACAACGGCAGCAGCAGCACCGCCGCCGCCAGCAATATCAACGCCTGATTGAAGTAGCCGCCCATTCAGGGTCAGTCCCAGTTCAACGGCATGGGCGAGGAGCCCGGGCTCTCCGGTTGGCCGGCGGGTTGCTCCATGTCGGTGGCGGTGTCCCGGCCGGTGTGTGGGGCGCGCACCCGGTCACCGGGCCTCGGCACGCCGTCGCCCTGGGTGAGGCGCGCCACTGCGTAATCCGGGCGCACTTCGGTGACCCGCAGGCTCGCCAGGGCGTCGCTTTCCATACGGATGGTGAGCCCGGTCTGCGGGTCTTTCAGGGACTCCACCGGCCGGTACACATTGAGAATGGTGTCCGTTTCCAGGCGGCCCTGGCCGTGGCTCAGGTACACCCGGTCGCCGTCGCTTTTGAGCACCTGCACCGGGTACAGGGTGTCGGAGGCCGCCGCCGCCAGGGCCCGGGCGATGCGCGGGTACACCAGGTCGGCGAGCCGTTCCGGATGGTTGCGATGGTCCAGCTTCTGTTGCCGGGCCAGTTGCCGAACGCTGGCTTCGGACTGCTGCCAGTCGTACAGGCCCGCCTCCAGCACTTCGCCGCCAGCAGCGTCGATCAGCCGGTAGCGCAGACGCACATAGGGTTCGTACCCCTGAAAGCGGGCGCCGTAGAAGGTGCGCTCGTCGTCGCCGATGTCGAACGCTTCGATATGCCCCACCAGCAGCAGGTCGGCGCCTTTGGTTTTGCCCAGGCGCAACAACTCCCGGGGCTCGCCGGCGCCGTCGCGCAGCAGCGCTTGCTCCGCCTCGCGCAGATCCAGATTGGCGCGGTCGAGCACACGGAAACGGCCGGACTGGGCGAAGGCGTCGATCAGATTGGCGTGCAGCTGGCGGCGCACTTCCGCCGCCGACAGGGTGGTCTCACCCAGGGTGTATTCGCTGGCGTCGCTGGTGAACGGCGCCACCACGATGGCCGGCAGATGGGAGCGGTCCGGGCCCGGCGCCTTCTGGAGCAGCAGCACCGCCTTCACGTCCGCCCGCCACAGGGCGTTGTCTTCCTGGGTCACGGCGGTGACCTCGTAGCTGTCCAGGCTGCCCAGCGTCGGCAGGCGCGGCTCCGCCACCGAGGTGCGGTTGCCGGCCCAGGTGGTCACGTCACCCTGGCGCTGGATTACCCATTCGCTGACCTGGCGGCGGAAGTCCGGGTTCACCGACAGGGTGACACCGCCGGCCTGGCGCACCGCCGCCACCAGGGCGTTGGTCACCGCTTGCTCCGGGTTGTCGCCGTAGCCGCGGGCGCTGACCTCGCGGGTCTGCGCCGCCGAGGCGGTGCCGGCGGCCAGCGCCGCCATTAGCACGAACAAACAAAGACGCTTGAACATGGTTCCTCTCCCTGGTGCCAGGGTGTTCAGAAGCCGAACAGGCTGCGTTTGCGGGTCTTGCGGATTTCCTTCTCGCCGGACCACTCAATAATGCCGCTCTGGATGTTCAGCAGTTTCAGGGTGAACTTGTAGTAGACGTCCTTGGTGCTGTCGTCGCGCTTCACGATCGAAGACAAGTTGCCGTAGAGCATGAATTCGGCGCCGATCTGGCGGCCCATCTGGGCGGCGCTGGCCTGATCCACCATGCCGGAATCCTGCTGGTATTCCAGTTGCTCACGGACCCGGTCGACCACGGACATATCCACGAAGCGGAACTTGCCGGAATTGATCAGCTTGGACTGGATGGTGTCGGTGACGGACTCGGTGTCGATGTGCTCACTGGTCTTGTTCTTGATGCGGTCGACGAACAGCACCGGGCGGCGGTCACGGGTCATTTCCACGATCGGCGGGAACACCATCATGTCGTCCACCATCTTGGTGGCGATCATCTGCAGATCGGTGGAGCCGAAATCGGCGGTGACCGTTTCACGGGCCTGGGCGTCGCCGTAATCCACCCGGGAGGTACAGCCGGAAAGCACCAGCGCCATAGCCAGGGCGAGCAGTGAAAATACGCGAACCATGTTTCTCTCCTTAAGGAACCTGAATGGCGTCCGGGGCGTTATTCGCGCACCCAGATTTCATAACGGACGGCGCTGGGGTTGGGGGCCACCGCCTGGACATTGTTCTGGCTGCGCCCGGCCATCACCAGTTGCCGCCAGGGTTGGGATTCCGGAGCCACTTCGAACCCGTCCCGATCGAACCATTTGATCTTGTATTGGAAATCCAGTTCAAATTTCCAGCCGTTTTCCAACGTCGCCTGCACGTACAGCAAGTCGCCGACCTGTTTGTCCTGCAGGGCTTCCACCGCCAGCCGGTTGCCCAGGGTGCTGTTGTTGGAATACAGGCGCGGTTCGCCGTCGTCGCCGGGGCGGGCCATATTACTGGCGGAACAGCCCGCCAGGACTACCGCCAGCAGTACGGCGGCGAGAGCGGTAAAAGGAGCTTTCATAACGGGCCCTCCTGAACGGGTAACACACGGGTTATAAGGCGGCCGGGGGTGGCCACCACGTGAATTACGGTCACGCCCTGTTCCACCACGGGAACCGTCAAACTAGCACCGCCACCGGGTGTGCTCAACTCAAGGCGGTGCTCGCCGGGCGGCAGCATCAGGCGGGTCGCCTGGGCGTAGGCGGGCAGGCTCAACCAGCTGCGCAGATCGGCCTGTTCGCTGACCACATTGAAAATCTGCGTGAGGATGGCGCCCACTGGACCGAAATCGTCGTTGGCTTTCTTCTGTAGATTGTACTTGGTGGTGGCACGCAGCGTCTGCCGTACCAGCAGGCCCGGCAATTGTTCGCGCAAATGACGCGCGGCCAGCCCGCCCACATCGGTGAGCACTTCGGCGCGCGCCGTGCTACCGCCGTCGGCGCCGTTGACGGAAACGGTCAGCGGCGCCGGGCGCGGCTTGTCGGCGGCGCTGTAGGTGGGAAAGGCCACCGCGAAAAAGCCGTGCGGGGTGGGGATCGGCAAACTCAATTCGCGCCGGGCGGGCACCAACCCCTGCTCGTAGATCACCGCCACCAGGCCCTTGCCGCGCTGTACACGGCCGTCCTGGGCGCGGGACAGACGCGCCACATCTTCCTTAAGCATGGCCGAATCCGGGTGAATCTCCAGCGCTTTTTTGTAGTCCACCAAGGCGTCGTTGTATTCGCCGTGGGCTTCCCAGAACAGGGCCGAAAGATAAAACGTCCAGGCGTTCTGGAAACTCGCCTTAACCTCGCCGGCGGCGGCGTCCAGGCCGGCGAACTGGCTGTCGAAATCGCCCGGCGCCACCCCTTCTTCCCGCGCCGCCTGCTGGGCGTCGGCGATTTCGTCGTCACGGCGATCAGCGGCCACCCGTTGCTCGTTGGCGGCGGCGCGCAGTTCCACGGCGGTGGCGGTGACGTCGTTCTGGCGCCAGTAGTTCAAGGCCTGGTAGGCGTGCGCGAAGATGCGTTCGTAATCCGGCGCCACATAGGGACGGGCGTTGTCGTTGACCAGCAGGGCGCCGGTGTTGCTGACCAGGCTGGAGGCGCGCAGCCGGGCGGCGGCGTCTTGTTCGTCGTAACGCCCGAACGCGCGGCGGAAAGCGCTTTCACTGTCGTCGATGCGGCCACCCAGTTGGCGCACCCGGCCCAGCTCCTGCAGATAGAGCACGCCGTCACGGCTATCGGCGCCTTTTTTCAGCAATGGATCGGGCCCACCGTCCGCCATGTCGGCGGTCCAGGCGCGCGCCTGGGACGGGTAGGGCTGGAACAGGGAACGCGTGGCGCAGCCGCTCAAAAGCGCCAGCGCCAGCAACAGCGCTACGCCGTTCCTGACCAGCGAGTGTCCTGGCGGGCTTGTTCTCATAGACCGCGGCGCCATAAAAAAACCGGAGCGGGCAAGGTAGCCCGGCTCCGGCTTATTGTCGAGACGGGACGTCTTAGGGCCTGTTCACACTACTTGCATCACGCCTGTTGCGGCTAAAAAGCCACCAATCAAGGCGAGAGGAGAGAAGTTTGGTGGCTCCAAATGAACGACGAGCAACGCAGAGTGGTGGCTTTTTAGCCGCAACCCGGAGGGCTGGAGCCCTTTTTGCTTCCAGCGTCGTTGTCGGTCGCTTATTTGGAGCCACCAAACGGCGCTCCCTCCGCCTAGCTGGAAGCAAAAAGGGCATCCAGCAGGCGCGATGCAAGTAGTGTGAACAGGCCCCCCTTAGAACAGCACGCGGGTGCGGATGGTGCCGTCAATGGTGCGCAGTTTTTCCAGGGCCAGCTGGCTGTAGCCCTTGTTCACGTCGATCACCACGTAGCCGATCTCTTCATTGGTCTGCAGATACTGGCCGCAGATATTGATGTCGTTCTCGGAGAAGACCGTATTGATCTGGGTGAGGATGCCGGGAATATTCTGGTGGATATGCAGCAGCCGGTGCATGTCCGGGTGCGACGGCAGGGCCACCTCCGGGAAGTTCACCGCGCTCAGGGTGGAGCCGTTGTCGGAGTAGCGGATCAGCTTCTCGGACACTTCGGTGCCGATGTTCTCCTGGGCCTCATGGGTGGAGCCACCGATGTGCGGGGTCAGGATCACATTGTCGAATTCACGCAGCGGGCTGATGAACTCGTCGTCGTTGCCCTTGGGCTCTTCCGGGAACACGTCGATGGCGGCGCCCAGCAGGTGCTTGTCGTGCAGCGCGGCGGCCAGTGCTTCGATGTCGACCACCTTGCCCCGGGCGTAGTTGATCAGATAGCTCTTGGGCTTCATGGCGCGAATCTGCTCTTCGCGGATCATCCAGCGGGTGGCGGCGGTGTCGGGCACGTGCAGGCTGACCACGTCGGCCAGGCCGAGCAGGTCGTTGAGGCTGCCCACCTGTTCCGCGTTGCCCATCGGCAGCTTGGAGACCACGTCGTAGAAGTACACCTTCATACCCATGGATTCCGCCAGCACCGATACCTGGGCGCCGATGTTGCCGTAGCCGACGATGCCCAGCTTCTTGCCGCGGATCTCATAGCTGTCCTTGGCGGATTTCAGCCAGCCACCGCGATGGGCCACGGCGTTCTTTTCGGGAATGCCGCGCATCAGGTTAACGGTGTGAGCGATCACCAATTCGGCCACCGACCGGGTGTTGGAGTAGGGCGCGTTGAACACCGGAATGCCGCGCTTGAGGGCGGCTTTCAAATCCACCTGGTTGGTGCCGATACAGAAACAGCCCACACCGATCAACTTTTCGGCGGCCTGGAAGACCTCCTCGGTGAGCTGGGTGCGCGAGCGGATGCCGACAAAATGGGCGTCCTTGATGGCGTCCTTGAGGTCGTCGCCGGTGAGCGCGGTGGGCAGAAGCTCCACGTTGCTGTAGCCGTGCGCCTTCAGATTATCCACCGAGTTCTGGTGGACGCCCTCGAGCAGGAGGATGCGGATCTTGTCCTTCTCAAGAGAAGTGTTGGCCATGGGTGGTCTCTGTAGCGGGTTAAATGGGCGCGTATGGTATCATAGCGCGCCCCGGATGAGAGCCATTCCGGGCGCCCCATGCACATGTTGAATGCTCAAGTTGACTTGAAGACCTTTGGAGTTGCCGATGACCTCCCTCGCCCACGCCGCCCTGGACCAGCTCAGCGCGCTTCTTGGCAAGCGCTGCCTCACCGATCCGGACAGCGCCCAGCGCTATGGTGTCGACTGGACCAAGGTGTGGGCGCCAGCGCCAAGCGCCGTAGTGCTGCCCGAATCCACCGAGGAAGTGCAGCAAATTGTGGAGATCGCCAATGAGCACGGGCTGCACCTGGTGCCTTCCGGGGGCCGCACCGGCCTGTCCGCCGGGGCGGTGGCCGCCAACGGCGAGCTGGTGGTGGCGTTCGACCGGATGAACCGGGTGCTCGACTTCAACGAGTACGACCGGTCGGTCACGGTGCAGCCCGGGGTGGTCACCCAGCAGTTGCAGGAATTCGCCGACAGCCAGGCCCTGTTCTACCCGGTGGATTTCGCCTCCGCCGGCTCCAGCCAGATCGGTGGCAACATCAATACCAATGCCGGGGGCATCAAGGTCATTCGCTACGGCATGACCCGGGACTGGATCACCGGCCTCAAGGTGGTCACCGGACGGGGCGAGCTGCTGGACCTCAACAAAGGCCTGATCAAGAACGCCACCGGCTACGATTTCCGCCACCTTTTCATCGGCTCGGAAGGCACCCTCGGCTTCGTGGTGGAAGCCACCGTGAAGCTGGCCCGTCAGCCCAAGGACCTCACCGCCCTGGTATTGGGTGCGCCCGGCTTCCGTGAAGTCATGAAGGTGCTGCACGCGTTCCAGAAAGACATTGATCTGACCGCGTTTGAATTCTTTTCCGACAAAGCCATGGCCCATGTGCTTGAGCACGGCGTAGCCAAACCCTTCGACAGCGACTGTCCGTTCTACTGCCTGCTGGAATTCGAACAGCTTTCCGAACAGATCGGCGAACGCGCCATGGAAATTTTCGAACACTGCGTTGAGCAGGGCTGGGTTCTGGACGGGGTGATGAGCCAATCACTGGGTCAACTGGAACAGCTGTGGCAGCTTCGCGAGCGGATTTCTGAATCCATCGCTCCGCATACGCCTTACAAAAACGATATTTCCGTTACCGTTTCCAAGGTGCCGGATTTCGTCGAGGACGTAGACAAGGTGGTACAGGACGCTTACCCGGATTTCGAAATCGTCTGGTTCGGGCATATCGGTGACGGCAACATGCACCTGAATATTCTCAAACCGGCGGATCTGCCCAAGGAAGATTTTTTCCGCCAATGCGGCGATGTGTCCAAATGGGTGTTCGAAATCGTGCAGAAGTACGACGGCTCGATCTCCGCGGAGCACGGCGTGGGCATGACCAAGAAACCCTACCTGTCGTTTTCCCGCAGCGAGGAAGAAATCGCTTATATGAAAGCGGTGAAAGCGGTTTTCGACCCCAACAACGTGATGAACCCGGGGAAGCTGTTCGATGTTTGACACCCACCAGCTGAAAGCCCGCCCGGAATCCGCCTATGTTCACCGTTGGATCGATGGCTCGCCCATGGAGATGCCACTGGGCAAATGCGTCTGTGTGGGCAGAAACTACGCCGAACACGCACGCGAACTGGGCAACGAAGTGCCGGATGAGCCCTTGCTGTTCATGAAACCGGCCACCGCGCTGTGCAGTCTGCACGAACCACTGGTGCTGCCCCAGGGGCAGGGAGCGGTGCATCACGAAGTGGAAATGGTGGTGATGATCGGCGACCGCTTGAGCGGCGAAACCGACCTGGAAACCATTCGCTACGCGATCACCGCCTACGGCATCGGCCTGGATCTGACCCTCCGTGAACTGCAAGATCGTCTCAAGGAAAAACGCCAGCCCTGGGAGCGGGCGAAGGCGTTCGACGGCGCTGCCCCGGTGTCGGGCTTTATCGACGCCCGCGGCATTTCAGTGCGACAGAATCTGGAAGTGTCTCTGGAAGTGAATGGCGAAAACCGTCAGCACGGCCACACCGGCCAGATGCTGTTCCCGACTTTCGAGCTGATCGCGCAAATCAATCAGCTGTTCACGCTGGAACCCGGCGATCTGATTTTTACCGGTACGCCCGCCGGCGTCGGACCACTGACCTCCGGCGACAAGCTCACTGCCCGTCTGGGCAATATCCTGCAGGTGTTCACCCGCGTGGCCTGACGCCGGCCGTGCTAGCCAGGCGCCTGTTTTATTCAGGCGCCAATGTCTTCATCGGTGTTGTCCTTGTCGAACTTTTCCACCGGGCTGTCTTCATCACACTGCGGCTCGTGCAGGAAAGTGCTGGTCACGTCCACGACGCCCAGATGCTGGATGGTACGGCGGCCGATCAGCACCGGGTAAATCATGTCACTGCGATCCTCCAGGCTGAACTGCTCTTCGTATACGGTATCGCCAAAACAAATTTCCATCAGCACCACCGGCCGGCGCTCTTCGCCGCCGGCACCGCGAATAATCACGTCACGGTAAAGCGGGCGCTCGAACTCGCGCGACACTTTTTCATCCTCTTCCTGATCCTCCACGTTCACGTCAAAACGAACCCATTCCTCGTCGTCTTTTTCGAAGCGTTCTATGTTGCGGGCGTGCAGGGAAGACGTCAGCGCGCCGGTGTCGAGTTTGCTTTTCACTTTCACGCCCCAGGGCTCCAGAGAGGCGTTTTCAATCCAACCGAACACATGCTGAATTTCCACATTGCCCGCGTGGCTGGCCGTGAAGGTGAAAAGCAGACTCAGAGCTATAAGAATACGTCGCATGGTTATCCTCTTTAATCGTATCGGTTCTTGGATCCTGGGACCCGGACGAGTCACGGACGTTCCCGTAACCCCAACACACGGCGTCGCATGTCCTGCGAGGCCACCTGGTCCGCATTCACCGGTTCGCCCACATTGAGCTTCACGCGGGACCAGAAACGCTTCGGCAGCCGGGTCAACGCCGGGCCGCCCTTATGGCTGAAGAAGCTACCCCATAGACCGGAGAGTGCCATGGGAATTACCGGAACCCGGTTTTCATTTACAATTTTTTCCATCCCGGTTTTGAATTCCGCCAGTTCACCGTCCAGCGTCAGCTTGCCTTCCGGGAAGATACACACCACCTGGCCGTCCGCCAGTTGTTCGTTGATCCGCTCGAACGCCTGCTGATAGATTTCCGGATTACGCTCCTTGGAATCGATCGGAATCGCCTTGCCGGTTCGGAAGATATAATTCATCAGCGGCAGATCGTAGATCGGCTTAGCCATCACGAAACGTACCGGCCGGCGCACGGCGCCGCCGAGGAGCAGCGCGTCCACGTAACTGACGTGATTGCACACCAGAAGGCAGGGGCCTTCGTCTGGAATGTTTTCCATGCCCCGCTCCTTGATGCGGTAAAGCACGTTGGTCAGCATCCATACCAGCAAGCGGATCAGGAATTCCGGTACCCGGGTGTAGATGTAGGCCGCCACCAGCACATTGGCGAGCGACAACACCAGGAAGAACTCCGGCACAGTAAGATCCAGCACGCCCACCAGCACGATGCCCGCCACCGCCGAACCCACCATGAACAGGGAATTGAGGATATTGTTGGCGGCGATAATTCTGGCCAGGTGGCTGGGGTTGGAGCGCTGCTGAATCAAGGCGAACAGGGGCACGATATAGAAGCCACCGAACACACCGATGCCAAGCAGATCAATCATCACCCGCCAGCCGGCGGGTTGTTGCAGGAAGGCGGCGATATCCACCGACACATCCTTGGGCAGCCCGGCGTAGAAGAAGAACAGGTCGATACCGAAGGCGCTCAAGCCGATCGAACCCAAAGGCACCAGTCCCAACTCCACCCGATGGCCGGACATCTTCTCGCAGAGGTAGGAGCCCAGCCCGATACCGACGGAAAACGTGCCCAACAGCAAGGCGTAGAGGCCATCGGTGCCGAACAGATAGTCGTCCACGTAGACCTTGAGCTGGGTCGTGTAGGCGGCGCCGAGAAACCAGAACCAGCAAATCCCCAGCACGCACATCCATACCGATTTCACTTCCCGCGCGTAGCCGACGATACGCCAGGTTTCCCGCCACAGGTTCCAGTTGATTTTCATGCCCGGATCGGCGGCGGGCGCTTTGGGAATACCGCGGGCGGCGAGATACCCCAGAGCCGCCAGACCGACCACCACCGCGGAGATGATCGACGGGTCGGCGGCGTCCATTTTCAGCAACACCCCGGAGACGGAGCCCAGCAGGATCGCCAGGAAGGTGCCCATCTCCACCAGCGCGTTGCCGGAGACCAGCTCCCGGGACGGCAAATGCTGGGGAATGATCGAGTATTTAATCGGCCCGAAGAAAGTGGACTGCAGGCCCATGCAGAACAGCACCGCGAGCAAGAAATACACGGCGTCGAAGAAAAACCCGACCGCCGCGAACGTCATCAGAAAGACTTCCACCAGCTTGATGCGCCGCACCAGCACGGCCCGGTCATACTTGTCCGCCAGCTGGCCAGCCAGCGCCGAGAACAGGAAGAACGGCAGGATGAACAACGCCAGGGCCACGTTGTTCAGCGTGTTCACCTCGGTGCCGGCGACCGCCCCGGAGGCGATCAGAAGAATCAACGCCTGACGAAACACGTTGTCGTTGAAGGCGCCAAGAAACTGGGTGAAGAAAAAAGGCCCGAAGCGGCGTTTTACCAGCAGTGAAAAAACACTGGCGCTCATGACGTCTCTCCATGTCGTGGGGCACCGCCCCGTTGGATGGGTGCCCCCGGCCGGCGGCCGATTATACGGGCGGGATTACCGGCGACGATGGTCCAGGCAGGCACGTTGCGGGTGACCACCGCCCCCATGCCCACCACCGCGTGATCACCAATGGTGACGCCGTCGACCACGCCCACCCGGGCGCCCAGCCAGACATCCCGGCCGATGCGGATACCCCGGGAACGCACCGGCTGTTCACGCACCAGCGCGGCCGCGTCCATACCGTGGTCGAAGGCGTATAAGGTACAGTAGGCAGCAACGCGGGTATGGTCACCGATCTCAATCCCGGCGGCGCCCCCTTCCAGGGTCACATGATGGTTGAGGCTGACCGACGCCCCCAGACGCAGCGGACCATGGAGCACGCAGTCTGCGGCGATGTGGCTGCCCTCGCCAATATGAATATCCCGACCCGGTTCCGCGAACAGCCGGGCCTGGGGCGCCACAAAACAGTGCGCGCCGAAGTGCACGGTCTCCAAACTGGACCACTGCTGTTGCAGTTGCGCCTGCCAGGGCTCGGCCCAGGCGCGGTGGCGGGGCTTGAGACGCGGGTACAACCAAGGCATGTAAGCGAGCCGCAGTTTGTGCTGCTCACGGTAAAAATCGCTCATTACGGGCTCATCAAACCGGGGGTCCGGCGCCGACCCGCTACCCACTTCTAGCGGCGCGCTCCAGCGGGCATGCTACACCAATTCATCGAAAGGGAAGGAAAGCTATGAAACGGGTTCTCTTGGCCAGCGCGGCGCTGTTCACCCTCACCGCCTGCCAGAACATGGACGCCCTGGCGCCGTGGATCGATCAGGGCAACCAGGCCGCCAAAGCCGCCGGCTACGACACCGACAGCCGCCTGGCCAGCGCCGTCAAACAAGCGCTGTCGATCAGCTCGGACCGGGCCACCAGCAAGCTGTCCAGCAGCGGCGCCTTCGACCTGCCGCTGCCCGCTTCGGTGCAGTCGGTGGCCAGCAATCTTGAGCGTATCGGCCTGGGGCGTTACGTGGACCAGGTCCGCGACGCCATGAATCGCGGCGCCGAGAACGCCGCCGCGGAAGCGGCCCCGGTATTCAAGAACGCGATTCAGGAAATGACGGTGACCGATGCCCTGGGCATCGTGCGCGGTGGCGACACCGCCGCCACCGACTATTTTCGCGGTCGCACGCAATCCAGCCTGGCCGAGCGCTACCGTCCGATCATTGAAAACAGCCTTCAGGAGACCGGTTTCTACGACCAGTACAAGACCTTGTTGAACGCCTACAACCGCCTGCCGATGGCGAACAAGCCGGACCTGAATCTGGAAAACTACGTGATCGACACCAGCCTGGACCGGCTGTACACGGAAATCGGCAGCCAGGAAGCGCTGATCCGTCAGGACCCGGTCAGCCGGGGCAGCGCCCTGATCGGCGCGGTGTTCGGCGGCTAGGCCGCCGCCGGCACCACCTGATTGGCGAAATGCGCCAGCACAGCACCGGCCTGGGGGCATTCCCGCACACTGGGCAGCAAGTCGTCCGCCTGTTGATCGCTAAGCTGGTGACCGCGCATCGCCTGCAGATAGGCCCGGGTCACATCGGCGCTGAACTCCGGGTGGAACTGGCAGCCCCAGGCGCCGTGGCCATGGCGGAACGCCTGGCAGCCGCCATGGCCGTTGCTGGCCAGGACTTCGACGCCCGCGGGGGTGGCGAGCACCGACTGACGGTGCATCATCTGCGCCCAGGGTTGATCACAAAACGCCGCCAACAAAGGATCACTGCGTGCCGCGGCGGTGGTGCGCAACGCCACGGTGCCCACTTCCATGCCCTGGGGATGATCGCCCACTTCACCGCCCAGGGTGTGGGCGAGAATCTGGTGCCCGAAGCAGATGCCCAGAAGGGGCGGCGCCTCGGCCCGTTGCAGGGTGCCTTCCAGCCAGTGCATCAAGCGTCGCATCCAGCCGGCTTCGTCCGTGACCATATGATGGGAACCGGTGATCACCACCCCGCTGAAGCCTTGTGCGCCCGGCAACGGCTGGCTTTCGCGGGCATCCACCACAACCACCGGCGTGCGCTCGCCCAGACCCTGCCGGATCCAGTCGGGAAAATCGCCGTAGTGCCGTCGCAGAGCGGGGTAGGTGCTACCGGTTTGCAAGATCAATAGTGGTTTCATGGGGCCTCCGTTCCACCTCTGCCCTGTACCCTCTACGACAAAGCAAGTGCCGTACCAGCTTCGGCCGCCGATTGTAAAAGCCGGTTCAGGCTGTGATGGGCGTCAAGCCAGTTCGCGGTGCCGGGGGCAACGGACCAGATGATCATTGACCAGGCCGGCGGCCTGCATGAAGGCGTACATGATGGTGGGGCCGACAAAGCGAAAGCCCTGCTTTTTGAGCGCCTTGCTCAACGCTTCGGCTTCGGGGGTTACGGCTGGCACCTCGGAGAGGGACCGAAAGCGATTGATGCGCGGTTGGCCGTCGACGAAGTCCCAGACAAAGGTGTCCAGGCTGGTGCCGGCATCGCGCAGGTCGAGGTAGGCGCGGGCGTTGCCCACCGCCGCACCCATTTTCAGGCGGTTGCGGATCAGGCCGCTGTCCTGGAGCAGGGCGGCGATTTTGGCGTCGTTGTAGCGGGCTATTTTCTCCGGATCGAAGCCGTCCAACGCTTTCCGATAGTTTTCGCGCTTGCGCAATACGGTGATCCAGCTCAGGCCGGCCTGGGCACCCTCAAGAATCAGGAATTCGAACAGACGGCGGTCGTCGTGCTCGGGTACACCCCACTCTTGGTCGTGGTAAGCCACGTAAAGCGGATCCGTGCCGCACCAGGGACAACGATCCATGGTCAAACCCCCGTGTTTCCAGGCGTATCGGTGGGTAGCACGGTATCACCGGCCCCTGGGGGACGCTATACTTGCCCCTTTATTTTCACAGAGCTTGGAAGAACGGGAACCACCATGGCGGATCAACCGCAAGCGGATACAAGCACCTTCCAGGGCCTGATTCTGGCCCTGCAACAGTACTGGGCGGAGCAGGGCTGCGTGATCGTTCAGCCCCTGGATATGGAAGTGGGGGCCGGCACCTTCCACCCCAGCACCTTCCTGCGCGCGATCGGCCCGGAAAACTGGAACAGCGCTTATGTGCAGCCGTCCCGGCGCCCCACCGACGGGCGCTATGGCGAGAACCCCAACCGGCTGCAGCATTATTACCAGTTCCAGGTGGTGCTCAAGCCGTCGCCGGACAACATCCAGGAGCTGTATCTGGATTCCCTGCGCCGCCTTGGTTTCGATCCGCTCACCCATGACATCCGCTTCGTGGAAGACAACTGGGAATCGCCCACCCTGGGCGCCTGGGGCCTGGGCTGGGAAATCTGGCTGGATGGCATGGAGGTGACCCAGTTCACCTATTTCCAGCAGGTCGGCGGCATCGACTGCTACCCGGTCACCGGCGAAATCACCTACGGCCTGGAACGCCTGGCCATGTACCTGCAGAACGTGGATTCGGTGTACGACCTGGTGTGGTCCGACGGGCCCTTCGGCAAGGTCACCTACGGCGACGTCTTCCTGCAAAACGAGGTGGAGATGTCCACCTTCAACTTCGAACACGCCAATGTGGACGCCCTGTTCAATCAGTTCGACCTGTTCGAGGCGGAATCCGGCAAGCTGATCGAGGCCGGGCTGCCGCTGCCCGCCTACGAGTACGTGCTCAAGGCCTCCCACACCTTCAATTTGCTGGATGCGCGTAAAGCGATTTCGGTCACCGAGCGGCAGCGTTTTATCCTGCGCGTGCGCACGCTGGCCCGGGCCGTGGCCCAGGCCTATTTCAACGCCCGCCGCGCGCTCGGCTTCCCGATGGCCGCCGATGACATCCGCCAGGAAGTGGAGGCACAGCTGCAGCAGCAGGACGAGAAAGCCGCCAAGAAACAGAAAGGGGGCAAATAATCATGGCGAACGATATGGCCAAGCAAGATTTGTTGATTGAACTGGGTACCGAGGAGCTGCCCCCCAAGGCTCTGCCAGACTTGAGCGCGGCCCTTACCGAAGAGCTGGTGCGCCAGCTGGACGACGCCGGCCTGGCTCATGGCGCCGTAGAAAGCTTTGCCGCGCCGCGCCGTCTGGCGGTGCTGGTGCGCGATCTGGCCGACAAGCAGGCGGATCGCCAGGTAGAGCGTCTGGGCCCGGCGCTGCAGGCCGCCTACGACGCCGACGGCAAACCCACCAAGGCCGCCGAAGGCTTCGCCGCCTCCGTGGGTCTGAGCGTGGACCAGCTGGACCGCCGCGACACCGACAAAGGCGAGCGTCTGTTCGCCCAGCTCACCGAAGCGGGCCGGCCCACCGTGGAACTGGTGCCGGATTTCCTCGCCCAGGCGGTGAACAAGCTGCCGATTCCCAAGCGCATGCGCTGGGGGCGTCGCAAGGTGCAGTTCGTGCGCCCGGTGCACTGGCTGGTGGCACTGTACGGCAGCGACGTGATTGATTTCGAATTGCTCGACCAGCGTGCTGGGCGTACCTCCCGGGGCCACCGCTTCCACGCGCCGGACGCCATCGAGCTGAGCGAGGCAGGCGACTACGCCACCCGCCTGGAACAGGACGGCAAAGTGATCGCCGACTTCCCGCGCCGCCGGGAAATGATTCGCCAGCAAGCCGAGCAGGCAGGTCGCGACGCCGGCGGCCGGGCCCATCTGGACGAAGACTTGCTCGACGAGGTCACCGCCCTGGTGGAATGGCCGGTGGCGCTCGCCGGCCGGTTCGACGACGACTTCCTGCGCGTACCCCAGGAAGCGTTGATCACCGCCATGGAAGAGCATCAGAAGTATTTCCCGGTGCTCGACGCCAACGGCAAGCTGACCCCGCATTTCATCACCATCAGCAATATCGAGTCCCGCGATCCGCAGAAGGTGATCGCCGGCAACGAGAAGGTGATCCGTCCGCGCCTGGCCGACGCCGCCTTCTTCTACGACAACGATTGCCGCAAGCCGCTGGAACAACACGCCCAGGGCCTGGCCCAGGTGGTGTTCCAGCAGAAGCTCGGCACCCTGGCGGACAAGTGCGACCGCATCGGCTGGCTGGCCGGCGAAATCGCTGACCGCATCGGCGGCGACGCCAACCTGGCGCGCCGCGCCGGCGCGCTCAGCAAAGCCGACCTGAACAGCGAGATGGTCTACGAGTTCGACACCATGCAGGGCGTGATGGGCTATTACCTGGCCCGCAACGAAGGTCTGCCCGAAGAGCTGGCCCAGGCGCTGCACGAGCAGTACCTGCCGCGCTTCGCCGGCGACGGGCTGCCGCGCACCAAGACCGGCCAGGCGGTCTCCCTGGCGGACAAGATCGACACCCTGGTGGGCATCTTCGGCATCGGCCAGAAACCCTCCGGCACCAAGGACCCCTATGCGCTGCGCCGCGCCACCCTGGGCATCCTGCGCATCATCATCGACAACCAGCTGCCGCTGGATCTGCGCGATCTGCTCGACCAGGCGGCGGTGGCCCTGGGCCAGCGCATCGACGCCGGCCTGGTGGACGAGGCCTTCGACTTCGTCAAAGGCCGCTACCGGGCCATGTACCAGGAGCAGGGCTTCGCCACGCCGGTGATCCTATCGGTGCTGGCCCTCGACGAAGCCTGCCGCCGGCCGCTGGATTTCGACCGCCGGGTGCGGGCGGTGGCGGCGTTCCAGAACCGCGATGAAGCCCAGGCCCTGGCCGCCGCCAACAAGCGCGTCTCCAATATCCTCGCCAAGCTGGACAAGGCCCCGCCGGAAGAAATCGACGGCGCGCTGCTGGAAGAACAGGCGGAACAGACCCTCACCGATATGGTGGTGGACGCCTATGCCCGCTCCGAGCCACTGCTGGAAGAGGGCAACTACGAGGCCGTGCTGGCCCTGCTCGCCGAGTTGCGCGAGCCAGTGGATGCGTTCTTCGACCAAGTGATGGTGATGGCGGAGGACCCGGCGGTGCGCGACAACCGCCTGGCGCTGCTGACCTTCCTGCGCGACCTGTTCCTCAACGTGGCCGACATCAGTCTGCTGCAGGAATAGGAAAGGCTTGTAGGAGCTTGCTTGCAAGCGAAAGGGAGCGCAGCTCCCGGCAGGATCCCAGAGACATCTCTGACAGGAACACCATCAGCGTCTCTGGAATTCCACGGGGCAACCTTTTCCGGCCGGCCAAAACCGGCCTTTCGCTTGCAGGCAAGCTCCTACAATCATGACTTCGTAGAAAAGTCAGCGGCCCCTTGAGAAGCCGCCCTCCCGACACCACTCCTTGGGTAATCTCGCTTAACTCGAAGGAGTCCCCATGCGCATTGATCTCACCGGCAAGAAAGCGATCGTTTCCGGTTCCACCGCCGGCATTGGTTTCGGCATCGCCCGGGGCCTGGCCTTGGCCGGCGCGGACGTGGTGATCACCGGCCGCACCCAGGAACGGGTGGACGAGGCGATCGATGCTCTGAAACAGGACATTAAGAGTGCCGCTATCGTCGGCGTCGCCGCCGATCTGGGGCGCGCCGACGGTTGCCAGGCGCTGATCGACGCCCACCCGGAGGCGGACATCCTGGTCAATAACGTGGGTATCTTTGAGCCTAAGGGCTTCTTCGATATCGACGACGACGACTGGGAACGGTTTTTCCAGGTCAATGTGATGAGCGCCGTGCGGCTCTCCCGTCACTACGCCCGGGGCATGCGCGACCGGGGCTGGGGCCGCATTCAGTTTCTGTCCAGTGAGTCGGCGTTGAATATCCCCACCGAGATGGTCCACTACGGCATGACCAAAACCGCGGTGCAATCGATATCCCGTGGTCTGGCCAAGGTGCTGGCCGGCACCGGCGTCACGGTGAACGCCATCCTGCCGGGGCCGACCCGCTCCGAGGGCGTCAGCAAGATGCTCAAGAGCATGGCGGAAAAGCGTGGGCTGTCCGATCAGGAAATGGAAAAGCAGTTTATCCAGGAAGCGCGCCCCAGTTCGATCATCCAGCGGGTGGCCGAGGTGGAAGAGGTGGCCAACATGGCGGTGTACGTGGCCTCGCCGCAAGCGTCCGCCACCACCGGCGCGGCGTTACGAGTGGAAGGCGGTATCGTCGACACCATGGCCTGAAACGGTGCCCGGGCCTGATATACTGCCGCCCATGAACGCATCCAAACTGGTTATTCTCGACCGCGACGGGGTGGTCAACGAAGACTCCGACGCCTACATCAAAACCCCCCGGGAATGGCGCCCGCTGCCTGGCAGCGCGGCGGCCATTGCCCGCCTCAATCACGCCGGCTACCGCGTAGTGGTGGCCACCAACCAATCTGGCCTGGCACGCGGCTACTTCGATCAAGCCGGCCTGGATGCCATCCACCGGACCATGGCGGCGCACCTGGACAGCGCGGGCGCCCGACTCTCCGGCGTGTATTTTTGCCCCCATGGTCCGGATGACGGCTGCTTGTGCCGCAAGCCGTTGCCCGGGCTGATCGACCAAATTGTTGCGGAGTATGGCGATGTCACCGGAGTGCCCATGGTTGGTGATAGTCTGAGGGACCTGGAAGCCGGCGTCGCGCGCGGTTGCCGCCCGGTGCTGGTGCTCACCGGCAAGGGCCGGCGCACGCTCGAAAAAGGCTTGCCGGAAACCCTGGGCCGGGTAGAGGTTTTTGATTCCCTGGCCGGGTTCGTCGATCAGTTTCTCAAGGACCCTTCATGAAACAACCCGCCGGTGGCCCGCCCAGCTGGGGCATCCGCATTCGCAGTGTGCTGTTTTTCGTTATCTACAACGTGGTCGGCATTGTCCACGGTCTCAATTGCTTGTTAATCGGCTGGTTTCTGCCGGCCAGACAGCGTTACCGTTTTGTGAATATATGGACACGCTTCGCCATGTGGCTGCTCGAGCGTCTTAATGGCGTGCGTGTTCACGTCGAGGGCCGGGAGCATTTGCAGACGGGTCCGATGGTGATCATCGCCAATCATCAAAGCAGTTGGGAAACCTTTTATCTGCAATTACTGATCTCGCCCCAGGCGACGGTGTTGAAACGGGAATTACTGTGGTTACCGTTTTTCGGCTGGGGCCTGGCGCTGCTTAATCCGATCCGCATTGATCGCGGCAAGGGCAGGGCAGCGTTGAAAGCGGTCTTGGAGCAGGGCGCCGAGCGCCTCAACGACGGTATTCCGGTGGTGATTTACCCGGAGGGCTCCCGCCAAGAGCCAGGCACATTGGGGCATTTTAATCATGGCGGGTCGTTGCTCGCCTGCCGGAACAAGGTGCCGGTGGTAGCGATCAGCCATAACAGTGGCGATTGCTGGCCGGCCCGTTCCTGGCTGCGCTTGCCCGGTGACATTATTTTGCGTATCAGTCCGCCCATTAATACCGACGACAAAGACGCAAAAACCGTTACCCGTATTGCGGAACAGTGGATTTTTGAACATTATCCCGGTGAACGAGCCAAAATACCGAAAGCGTAATTGCGTTTTTTTCTGATAATAACTACAGTTTCCCGCACAAGGCCGACCCTATCTATTAAGGACCACCGAAAATGACTATCAATCTTGACGACCTTTCTGTCGCGGAACTGGAAAAACTGATCAAGCAGGCTGAGAAAAAGCTCGAGAAAAAACGTCTCGACGCTGTGAAAAGCGCCCAGGCGGAAATCTCCAAGATCGCCAAGGATCTCGGTGTTTCCGTTGAGGACCTGCTTCAGGAGAAAGCCAGCCGGCAGAAGAAGGCGGCTCGCAAAACCACCGCGCGCAAAAAGAAAGCAGGCGTCCGCAAACCCGCCAAGGTTAAATACCGCAATCCGGCGGACAGCTCGCAAACCTGGACCGGCCGCGGTAAACGCCCGGTGTGGCTGCGCGACGCGCTGGAAAATGGCGCCAAGCTGGAAGATTTCGCGGTTTAAACCCGCCGGCTTGAGGCTAAGGCAACCGGGCGCCCGCCCGGTTGCTTGTTCCCTTTTCTAAATATCCAGATTGGACACCTGCAAGGCATTGGACTCAATGAACTTGCGGCGCGGGTCCACATCATCGCCCATCAGCGTCGTGAAGATCTGATCCGCGGCAATCGCGTCCTCCACGGTGACCTGCAGCATCCGACGGGACTCCGGGTCCATGGTGGTTTCCCACAGCTGATCCGCATTCATCTCGCCCAGCCCCTTGTAGCGTTGCACGCTGGTGCCGCGACGGGCCTGCTGCATGAGCCAGGCCAGGGCCTCGGCGAAGTGGCGAATCGGTTTGCGGGTTTCGCCGCGCTCGACGGCCGCGTCACTGGCCAGCAAGCCTTCAAGTGTTTCACCCAGGTGCTTGATGCGCCCGTAATCCGGCGATTGCAGGAACTCCAGTGACACCCGGTACTCCCGGGGCACCCCGTGGGCGATCACGTTCACACGGGGCAGATAGAGGCCTCTCTCGCTGTCCAGCTCCGGGGTCACGGTGAACGTCTGGCTGCCGTCGGTAAGGGCGTCCACCCGGATGCTCAGATCCGCGCACCATTGCTTCATGAAGGGTTCGTCGGCGAGCTGGGTCTCGTCCACGGAGGGCATGTAGATCATCTGCTCGAGCACCAGAGCCGGGAACACCCGGGACTGTCGGTCGACGATGCGCATCACCTGGCGATACTCGCCGATCAGGTTGCCCAAGGGCTCGCCGCTCACCGGCGGGGCGTCGTTGCCCGGGTAGAGGGCGGCCTTCTCCAGCGCCAGATTGGTAAGGTAGTCCTCCAGGGCCGGGTCGTCCTTGATATAGGTTTCCTGCTTGCCCTTTTTGACCTTGTAGAGCGGCGGCTGGGCGATATACACATGGCCGCGGGCGATCAACTCCGGCATCTGCCGGAAGAAGAAGGTGAGCAGCAGGGTTCGGATGTGGGAGCCGTCCACGTCCGCGTCCGTCATGATGATGATGCGGTGGTAGCGCAGCTTTTCCACATTGTATTCGTCGCGTCCGATGCCACAGCCCAGAGCGGTAATCAAAGTGCCTACCTCTTGCGAGGACAGCATCTTGTCGAAGCGCGCTTTCTCCACGTTGAGAATCTTACCCTTCAGCGGCAGGATCGCCTGGTATTTCCGGTCGCGGCCCTGTTTGGCGGAGCCGCCCGCGGAATCACCCTCCACGATGTAGAGTTCGGAAAGCGCCGGATCCTTTTCCTGGCAATCCGCCAGCTTGCCGGGCAGGCCGGCGATATCCAGGGCGCCCTTGCGGCGGGTCATATCCCGCGCCTTGCGGGCCGCGTCCCGAGCCCGGGCCGCGTCGATAATCTTCTGAACAATCTGCTTGGCCTCCTGGGGGTGCTCAAGCAGGTAGTCCTGGAATTTCTCGGACATGGTCTGCTCGACCGCGGTTTTCACCTCGGAGGAGACCAGCTTGTCCTTGGTCTGGCTGGAGAATTTGGGGTCCGGCACCTTGACCGAAATCACCGCCGTCAGACCTTCTCGAGCGTCATCACCGGTGGGGTTGGCTTTTTCTTTCTTAAGGAAGCCTTCCCGGTCCATATAGTTGTTCAGCGAGCGGGTCAGCGCGGCACGGAAGCCGGCCAGATGGGCGCCGCCATCGCGCTGGGGAATGTTGTTGGTGAAGCAGAAGATGTTCTCCTGATAGGAGTCATTCCACTGCATGGCCACTTCCACCGCGATGCCGTCTTCCCGGTCGAACTGGAAATGGAACACCTCGTTGAGCGCGTTCTTGGTCTGGTTGAGATAGGTCACGAAGGCGCTGAGACCGCCTTCATATTCAAAGATATCCTCGTCGCCGCTGCGCTCGTCCTTCAGGTGAATCCGCACCCCTGAGTTCAGGAAGCTCAGCTCACGCAGGCGCTTCGCCAGAATATCGTAGTGGAATTCGATGTTGGTGAAGGTTTCCGAAGACGGCCGGAAGTGGATGGCGGTACCGGTGCTGTCGGTGGTGCCTACCGTATCCAGGTCTTTTTCCGGCACGCCGTGGCGGTAGCTCTGCTCATAGACGCTGCCGTGCCGGCGGATGGTCAGCTTCAAGGACTCGGACAAGGCGTTGACCACGGAAACGCCCACGCCGTGCAGGCCGCCGGAGACCTTATAGGAGTTGTCGTCGAACTTCCCGCCGGCGTGAAGCACGGTCATGATCACCTGAGCGGCACTGACACCCTCTTCGGGATGCATGTCCACGGGAATACCGCGGCCATTATCCGATACGGAGATGGATTCATCCGGGTGGATAACCACCCGGATCTCGGAACAGTGCCCGGCCAGAGATTCATCGATGGAATTATCGACCACCTCGAAAACCATGTGATGCAAACCGGTGCCGTCATCCGTATCACCGATGTACATGCCGGGACGTTTGCGAACGGCGTCCAGACCCTTCAGCACCTTAATGCTGGATGAATCGTAGTTATGTTCCGCCATGTCTTTACCTTATGGATCGTCCGATATCCGCTGAACACGGCCATGTTCCACGTGGAACATTCGGGCCGCAGCGCCCTGATGCTCATCAATAGCGGGGTCCAGGTGCTCCCTGTCCACCGCCGTTATCAATGTTTGGTGTGATCCTGCCGCCAGAAACCCCAGCAACGTCGCCCGATGGGTCTGATCCAGCTCGGAGCCGAGATCATCCACCAGGAGGGTGCAGACTTTCCCGGCTTCCTGGATCAGGGGAAGCTGGGCCAGCACCAGGCCATAGGCCATGATCTTAGCCTGGCCACGGGATACCCGGTCCCGGGCGAGGCTACCACCGGCCGTGATCTTAAGCTCAGCGCGGTGGAAACCTGTGTGGGTAAATCCGCGGCGCAGGTCCTCTTCGCGGGAACGGGCCAGAGCGTCCAGATAGGACTCGCCCTCCCGGCGCCCGGTTTGCAACACCAGGCCGCCTTTGATCTCCGGAGCGAGCAACGCCATCGCTTCCAGCCAGCGGGCCTTAAGCCGCTGCAAGTACCCATCACGTAACCGTTCAATACTATCAGAACTGGCCGCCAGTTTCTGGTCCCAATAACCCAGCTCGCGGGGGCTGACCCGGCCGCTACGCAGCAGAGCATTACGCTGCTTCAGGGCGGCGCTGGCCTCCTTCCAAACCGGCAGGAAGGAATGTTCCACGTGGAACATTCCCCAGTCCAGGAACCGCCGGCGCAGGGCAGAAGGGCCGAAGATAAGCTCCACCGACTGGGGGTGCAGCGCCAGCACTGGAAGCAGGGCGGCCACGTCGCTCAACGCACCGGGGGTGGCGCCGTTGAGCTTCAGAGATTGAATCCCCCCGGGGGCACGACGAATGCCAAGCCGGTGATGGTTCTCACCGTTCTCGACGCGGGCAAACAGGGTAGCGGCGTCGGCCCCATCACGCACCAATCGGGAAAGCCGGCCGCCACGGAAAGAACGGCCGCCACTGCCGATGAAATAGATCGCCTCAAGCAGGCTGGTTTTGCCGCTGCCGTTGGCGCCGAAGATCAGGTTCAGCCCGGGCGCCGGAGTAAACTCCGCCTGCCGGTAGTTCCGGAAATCCGTGAGTCGCAGGTCAGCTAACATGGAAGGGCAGGGAAGGCGGGGAAGAGTCGGCGCCCGCTAAACGCGGACGCCGGTGCTTGGCCTGGAGCGCTAGAGGCGCATCGGCATAACCACATAAATGGCCGCCTCATGCTCCGGATCGGTGATCAGCGCACTGCTGTTGCTGTCGCCCAGTTCCAGGCGGGCCTGGGTGCCATCCATGGTGTTCAGCACGTCGAGCAGGTAGCTGACGTTGAAACCGATCTCCAGGGGGCCGCCCTGGTAGTCCACGGAGACTTCCTCTTCCGCTTCTTCCTGCTCCGGGTTGTTGGCAACGATGCGCAGGCTGCCTTCGGAAAGCTGAACCCGCACGCCGCGGTACTTCTCGTTGGACAGAATCGCCACCCGGCTCAGAGCCTGGCGCAGGGTTTCCCGGTCGGCCATCACCACCCGGCTGCCGTCCTTCGGGATCACGCGCTCGTACTCGGGGAATTTGCCGTCCACCAGTTTGGAGGTAAAGGTAATGGAACCGGCTACAATACGAATGTGGTTGCGGCCCAAGGTCAGACGCGCGTTCTCCGCCGCGTCGGATAAGATCCGCGCCAGCTCCATGACACCCTTGCGGGGCAGGATCACCCCGGCTTCCTCGCTCTGGCCTTCCAGGGCCGCGTCACACAGCGCCAGGCGGTGGCCGTCGGTGGACACCGCGCGCAGCATGCCGGAGCGCAGCTCGAACAGCATGCCGTTGAGGTAGTAGCGGACGTCCTGCTGGGCCATCGAGAACGCGGTGTGATCGATCAACTGACGCAGGGTATTGGGCGCGATCTCCAGCACCGAACCGCTGTTGTCCTCTTCCTGGTTGGGAAACTCGGAAGCGGGCAGGGTGGCCAGGGAGAAGCGGCTGCGGCCAGAGCGCACCAGCATTCTCTCGCCGTCCACCTCGAAACGGATGTCCGCTTCCGCCGGCAGGCTCTTGGCGATGTCCACCAGCTTGCGGGCCGGTACCGTGGTCTCCCCGGACTGGTGCTCGCCTTCCAGCGGCAAACGCGCCACCAGTTCCAGTTCCAGATCAGTGCCGGTCAAGGAAAGTTGGCCGTCCCCCACTTCCATGAGCACATTGGACAAAACCGGCAGCGTTTGGCGTTTTTCGACCACCGCGGCAACTTGCTGTAGCGGTTTGAGCAGTTGTTCACGGTTGATGGAGAATTTCATGTCGCTTTCCCGTTTCAGTTGATCCGTCAGGACGTCAGAGTCCTCAGGAGGTTTTGATAATCTTCTTCTATTTCCGGATTGGATTCGCGCAGCTCCAGCACCTTCCGGCAAGCATGCAGGACCGTGGTGTGATCCCGGCCGCCGAAGCTTTCCCCGATCTCCGGCAGGCTGTGGCTGGTCAGTTCCTTGGACAACGCCATCGCCACCTGGCGCGGCCTGGCCACCGATCGGGTACGACGCGGTGAATGCAGGTCCGGCACCTTGATCTTGTAATACTCAGCCACCGTACGCTGAATGTTATCGATGCTGATCTGGCGAGCCTGAAGGGCAATCAGATCCTTAAGGGCTTCCTTGATCAGACCGATATCAATCTGCGCGCCGGTGAAGCGTACGTGGGCGATCACACGGCGCAGCGCGCCTTCCAATTCCCGCACGTTGGAGCGAATACGCTGGGCAATAAAGAAGGCCGCGTCATTAGGCAGCTCAACTCGGGCTTCCTCCGCCTTCTTTTTGAGAATCGCGACTCGCGTCTCCAGCTCCGGCGGTTCCAATGGCTGGGACAGCCCCCACCCGAACCGGCTTTTCAGCCGCTCCTCAAGGCCGTCCACTTCCTTAGGGAATTTATCGCATGTCAGGATGATTTGCTGCCCGTTTTCCAACAACGCATTAAAGGTGTGGAAAAACTCCTCCTGGGACTGCTCCTTACCTGCAAAAAACTGAATATCATCAATCAACAGCGCGTCCACCGAACGGTAGAAGCGCTTGAATTCATTGATCGTCTTGTTCCGTAACGCTGAAATCATGTCCGCCACGAACCGCTCACTGTGCAGGTAGACCACCTTGGCGTTGGGGTTGCGGCGCAACAGCTCGTTGCCCACCGCGTGCATCAGGTGGGTCTTACCGAGCCCCACACCGCCATACAACAACAAGGGGTTGTAGCCGTGGCTGGCGGGGTTTTCGGCCACCTGCTGAGCGGCCGCGCAAGCCATGCGGTTGGACTTGCCTTCCACGAAGGTAAGAAAGGTGAAACCGGAATTCAGATTACTGCGATGCTTAGCGGCGCCGCCCAGCTCCGGCGACACCGCCTTGGCGCGCGGTTCAATCACCGGCGCCGCCCGGCTGTCAGAGGAGCGGCCGCGGGCGGCTGTCTCGGGTTGCCGGGGGGCTGGCGCGGCGCGGGAACTGCCCACTTCCAACCGCAACTGGGGCAGGGGGCCGCTCTTCAGCTCCCCCAACACCTCGCTGATACGTTCCACGTATTTGTCGCGAACCCAGTCGACCACGAAGCGATTAGGCGCGAAAAGCGTCAATTCGCCACCATCCTCGGAAGCCGTCACCTGTAACGGCCGGATCCACATGTTGAATTGCTGGGACGGTAATTCGTCCTCCAGCCGAGTCAAACAGCGATTCCAAAGCTCCTCGGACACATCCCCGCCTTTACCGTCGATGGTGAATAAGACGTTGCATTCTATACCCCCGTCCGGCCAATTATCCACAGCTCCCGGGACCTTTTTTCTTTTCGCTTTTCCTGTGGATAACTACGGCGGTAACCCTGTGCGTACCCGGGCTCACAACTCTGGGGATAAACCGGTGCATGAATTCCGTCCCCAATTGCTCACCGGCTGTCCCCCGTTCGTCCCCGTAACTTACACACAGTTATACGTCAGTTGCCAACAGGCTAACTCATTGCTTTTTATGGATTTTTTTCGCTTATCCACAGAATCGGCCTTCCCTTACTATTACCACTACTACTAAATACATATAAATATTTAATTCTTTTAGTAAGACAAACCACCCGCTCCGGAAAGGCCAGTTGACAGACCACCCTTGCACGACTATTATCCGCGGCCTCTTAAGCCCATGACTTCCTATTTGGGGATGACGCCATGAAACGGACATTCCAGCCGAGCAACATCAAGCGTAAGCGTAACCACGGTTTCCGTGCCCGCATGGCCACTAAAAATGGCCGCAAAATCGTCGCGGCACGTCGCGCCAAAGGTCGTAAACGGCTGACAGCCTGAGTCAGCCCCCCGGCGCTGACCGCTGTCCTCCGTTTTTGCCATGGTGCCAGTGTCAGCGCCCGACTCCCCGTCCTTCCGCTTCACCCGAGAACAGCGCCTCCTTGACGGCGCCCAGTTCCAGGCCGTGTTCAACGGGCCGGACTGGCGGGTTTCTGACCGCTACTTTCTTATTCTCGCCCGCCGTAATGGTTTGCCCCAGGCACGACTGGGTCTGGTGATCGGCCGTCGCAAGGCACGCCACGCCGTGGACCGTGCCGCGATTAAGCGTCGCGCCCGTGAGCAGTTCCGTTTGCGCCAGCACGAACTGGCCGGCCTCGATCTGATTGTGCTGTTACGCGGTCCTTGTCCTAAGGAAGGGGGACGTTCCTTAACACCGTCCCTCGCCGAGCTGCTGGACAAGCTGCTTGCCAAGCGTGGGCAAGACTGAGAAACTGCCGTCCGCTTTTTCTCGCCAGAACCCAATCGAATTATGGATATCCCTCGCGCGTTAGTGATCACTGGTATTGCCGTTGTTTCCTACCTGATGATCCAGGCCTGGCAGCGGGACTATATGTCCCCGCAGACCACGCCAGTGGCCCAGGAACAGACCCAGGCCGACGATACCACCGCCGCCAACGACAGCGACCCACTGCCACAGCCGGACAGCGCCGAGGGCACAGTGCCGGAACCCGCTGCCGAGCAGCAGGCCCAGGCGCCAGCCACCGATTCGCAGAACGGTAATTCCCAGCAGCGCATTGAAGTGAGCACGGACGTGCTGTCGCTGGAAATTAACCCGCTTGGCGGTGATATCGTGCGGGTGGCCCTGCCGGAATACCCGCGCCACGCGGATACCCCGAATCAGCCGTTCGTACTGCTGCAAAACGACGCCACCCGTACCTATGTGGCGCAAAGCGGTCTGGTGGGCAAAAACGGCACCGACACCGCCGAGGGCCGCCCCACCTGGCAGGCCGGGCAAGAACGCTACCGCCTGCAGGAAGGCGAGAAAGAGCTCAACGTGGATCTCACCCTGAGCCAGAGCGGCGGGGTGGAGATTATCAAGCGTTATACGTTTGAACGGGGCAGCTACCTGGTCCGGGTCAGCCATATTGTCCGCAACAACAGCGGCGAGGCCTGGCAGGGCGCGCTCTACGGCCAGATCAAACGGGACGGCAGTGACGATCCGGGCAAAAGCACCCAGGGCTTTATTCCCATGCCCACCTATCTGGGCGCGGCGTACTGGAGCCAGGACAAGCCCTATAACAAGCTGCCGTTCGATGACATGCAGGACGAGCCACTGCGGCTCACCCAGGAAGGCGGCTGGATCGCCATGCTCCAGCACTATTTTGTGTCCGCCTGGATCCCCGACGCCCAGGGGCGTTATACCTATTCCACCCTGTATCGCGAAAACCGTAACGAGTACTTGTTGCGCTTTGTGTCCGCCTCGGCGGAGGTGCAGCCCGGCGAGGAAAAGGTGTTCTACGCCGAATTCTACACCGGCCCGAAAATCCAGGATCGTCTCGAAGCGATCAGCCCCGGCTTTAATATGACCGTGGACTACGGCTGGTTGTGGTTCCTGGCCCAGCCGATCTTCCACCTGCTGGTGTTCCTGCAGAGTGGTGAGTTGGATATCTTCGGCCTGCAGATGGATCTCGGTTTCGGGGTTGGCAACTGGGGTGTGGCGATCATTCTGCTGACCCTGGTGATCAAGTCCCTGTTCTTCAAGCTCAGCGCGACCAGCTACCGGTCCATGGCCAAGATGCGCAAAGTGGCCCCCGAGATGCAGCGCCTCAAGGAAGAGAACAAAGGCGACCGGCAGAAGCAGCAGCAGGAGACCATGAAGCTGTTCCAGCGGGAGAAGATCAACCCCCTGGGCGGCTGCTTGCCGATCCTGGTGCAAATGCCGGTGTTTATCTCGCTGTACTATGTATTGCTGGAATCAGTGGAATTACGCCAGGCGCCGTTCTTCCTGTGGATCAACGACCTGTCGGTGATGGACCCGTTCTTCGTCCTGCCGATTCTGATGGGCGCGTCCATGTTCCTGCAGACCCGCCTCAACCCGACCCCGGCCGACCCCACCCAGGCCCAGGTGATGAAATGGATGCCGGTGATTTTCTCGGTGTTCATGCTGTGGTTCCCGGCGGGCCTGGTGCTGTACTGGCTGACCAACAACCTGTTGTCGATCGCCCAGCAGTATCTGATCACCCGCAAGATCGAACGCGGCGGGTGATCGCCGCCCGCGGCGAAGACCCAAAAACCGGCCCCTCCAGGCCGGTTTTTTCTTTATAATCCCGCTATGTCCACAGCCCGTTCCGATACCATCGTCGCCATTGCCACCGCCCCTGGACGGGGAGGCGTCGGGGTGCTGCGCCTCTCTGGTACACGCGCGCTAAATATCGCCAAATGTCTCATTGGTGAGCGCTCACTATCACCCAGAAAGGCTCATTTCAGCACCTTCACAGACCCGGAAGGCCAAGTGATCGACGAAGGCCTGGTGCTCTGGTTCCCGGCCCCCGGGTCGTTCACCGGCGAAGAGGTGGTGGAATTGCAGGGCCACGGCGGCCCGGTGCTGCTCGACATGCTGGTGGCCGCCTGCGTGCATCACGGTGCGCGCCAAGCCCAGGCCGGGGAGTTCTCCCAGCGGGCGTTTCTTAACGACAAGATGGACCTCACCCAAGCGGAAGCGATCGCCGATCTGATCGACGCCGGCACCCGCGAGTCCGCGCGGGCCGCTCTGAATTCCCTGCAAGGCGCGTTTTCCCGGGAAGTGAACACCCTGGTGGAGCAGCTTATTCAGCTGCGCATCTATGTGGAGGCGGCCATCGATTTTCCGGAGGAGGAAATCGACTTTCTTTCCGAAGGCGGGGTGGCGGACGATCTGCGGCTGCTGATCGACCAGGCCGAGGACGTGCTGGCCAGCGCCCGCCAGGGGCGTTTGGTTCGGGAAGGGCTGACGCTGGTGATCGCGGGCCGGCCGAACGCCGGCAAGTCGTCGCTGATGAACACCCTGGCCGGTTTCGACGCCGCCATTGTCACCGAGGTCGCCGGCACTACCCGTGACGTGCTGCGCGAGGCGATCCAGCTGGATGGCATGCCGCTGAATCTGATCGACACCGCCGGCCTGCGGGAAAGTGGCGACCAGATTGAACAAGAGGGCATCCGCCGGGCGTTCGCCGAAATCAAAAAGGCGGACCGGCTGCTGGTGGTGGTGGACGCCCAGGATTTCCCTGGCGACCTGGATGACGTGGCCGCGCTGTTGCCACAGAGCCAGCAGCAGCTCGATGGTTTGGATCTGCCGGTGACCCTGGTGCTTAACAAGGCCGACCTGAGCGGTGATCCGCCGGGCCCCCACCCGGAGCGGCCGGATACCTTCATCTTGTCCGCCGCCAGCGGCGCCGGGATGGCCGCGCTGCGCGACCATCTCAAAGCCGCCGCCGGCTACCAGGGCGAAGCACAAAGCCGTTTCTCCGCCCGCCGCCGCCATATCACCGCCCTGCAAGAGGCGCTTGCCGCCCTGGCCAAGGGCGCCGACCAGTTGCACCGGCATGCCGCCGGCGAGCTGCTTGCCGAGGATCTGCGGGTGGCGCAACAGGCGCTGGAAGAGATCACTGGCGCGTTCACCGCGGACGACCTCCTGGGGCGTATTTTCTCCTCCTTCTGCATCGGTAAATGAACCCGGTCGGTATTTTAGGTATCTTTCGTAGTGGCTGAATGCCAGCATCGGCGAAACGCCGGTGGGGGGAAGAGGCCGGTCGCGGAGGCTCGTGGGGGGCGAATGACGCAATGGGGACCAACGAAACGCTTGAGGTGCAAGGCGCTCAGGGGCAACGCAGGGCGCTGCTCAAAGCACTGCTGATCATCACCGGCCTGTCCGGTGCTTTGTTCTTCGTGATCAATACGCAACGTGGGCTGCACTTGCTGGCGACCATCGAACTGGTCACCGGAGCCGCGTCCATGATGCTGTATGTGGTGGTCAGCCGGACGCGCAATCTGCGGGTCTGGACGCTGGTTTATCTGCTGCCTTTTCTGACCATCATGATGGTGGCGATGTACCTGCCCGGCACCTCGCCGACGGTGTTTCTGTGGGTCTATATTATTCCGGTGATTTCCCACCTGCTGTTAGGGCTACGGCTGGGGTTCGCGGTGGCGGTTTTTTTCATGCTCACCGCCTTCGCCATCTTCGTGCTGAAGCACCCTGGCTTTTTGCACGAGTTCCACTTCGCCAGCCTCGCCAACATTCTGATTTCCTGCGCGGTGGCCCTGGCGTTCGCCTATGTCTATGAACGGGGCAGCGAAAAGGCCCGCGCCGGGTTAATGGTGATCGCCTCCACCGACCCGCTGACCCGGCTGGCCAATCTTTACCGTTTCCGTGAATCCTTCCAGCAAGAGCGGCACCGTGCTGAACGCTACGGTTCCGATCTGACTCTGCTGGTGCTCGACCTGGATTACTTCAAGAAGGTCAACGACACCCACGGCCACGCGGTCGGTGACCAGGTTCTGATTCACGTGGCCAATATCCTGCGCCGGCGGCTGCGTGCTTCCGATCTGGTGTGCCGGGTCGGCGGCGAGGAATTCACCGTGTTGCTGCCGGATACCGGGCTCGACGAAGCCATCAAGGTGGCGGACGGCCTGCGCCGCCTGATCCGCGACACCCCCTACCGGCAACAGGCGGTGACGGTGGCGCTGTCCTGCAGTATCGGCGTGGCCCTGTGGCGGCGCGATGGCGAAACCCTCGAACAGCTCATGGAAGCCGGCGACAAACGCCTCTACCAGGCCAAGCAGGCCGGGCGGGATCGGGTGGAAAGCGGCCCATTGCGGGGTTGAAGCCGCGGCGAAGGTGGACCCGTCGCACCCGGTTGCCGATACTGAGTGCCGACCCATTCCCGTCGCCGGCCGACACCGGGCCGCAAGGAGAAGTCATGAGCGATACCCGTTTGGAGAAGGATTCCCTGGGAGAGATCGAGGTCCCCGCCGAGGCGCTCTGGGGCGCCCAGACGCAGAGGGCGGTGGACAACTTTCCGATCAGCGGCCGGCACCTGCCGGACCGCTTTATTCAGGCGGTGGTGCGAGTGAAACGCTGCGCCGCCAACGTCAATGCCGACCTGGCGTTACTCGACGAAGACCGCCGCCGGGCCATCGTCACGGCCTGCGACGAATTGCTCGGCGGCGCCCACATCGACCAGTTTCCGGTGGACGTGTTTCAAACCGGGTCGGGCACCAGCACCAATATGAACGTCAACGAGGTGATCGCCCGGCTCTGCGGTGACGCCGGGGTGCACCCCAACGATCATGTGAACTTGGGGCAGAGCAGCAACGACACCATCCCCACCGCCATGCACCTGGCCTCGGTAATGGCGGTCAGCGAGCAACTGCTGCCCGACCTGGAGCACCTGATTGCCACGCTCGGGCTGCGGTCGCGGGAGGGCAAAGACCTGGTCAAAACCGGCCGCACCCATTTGATGGACGCGATGCCGGTGACGGTGGAACAGGAACTGCGCACCTGGGTGCTGCAGCTGCAGGCCGCCAGCGAGCGCCTGGCGCGGGCCCGTAACGAGCTGCACGCCTTGCCGCAGGGCGGCACCGCGGTGGGTACCGGCATCAATGCCCATGCGGAGTTCGGCGACCGCTTCGCCGCCGCGCTGGCGGACGACACGGGTGAACCTTTCACCGCCTTGCCGTATCCTTCGGTGGCGCAGAGCGCGGTGGACGCCCCACTGAATTTGTCCGCCGCCCTGCGCGGCCTGGCGGTGGTGCTGATGAAAATCAGCAATGACCTGCGCTGGATGAATTCCGGGCCGATTCACGGGCTCTCGGAGCTGCAGCTGCCGGCCACTCAGCCCGGTTCGTCGATCATGCCCGGCAAGGTAAATCCGGTGATCTGCGAATCAGCCACCATGGTGGCGGCCCAGGTAATCGGGCTGGATCAGGCCAACACCGTGGCGGCCCAGAGCGGTAATTTCCAGCTCAACGTGATGTTGCCGTTGGTGGCCACCAATTTGCTGGACATGACCCGCTGGCTCGCCAACAGCTGCCGCAATCTCGCTGATCAGGCCATTGAAGGCCTGACCTGGAACCAGGACCACCTGGCGGAAGGCGTGGGCCGCAACCCGATTCTGGTCACCGCCCTCAACCCGGTGATCGGCTACGAAAAGGCCGCCGCTATCGCCAAGGAAGCGTTTTCCACCGGCCGGCCGGTGATCGAGGTGGCGCTGGCGCACACCGATCTGGATCGCGAGCGTCTGGAAGCGCTGCTGGATCCGCTTAAATTGACCGGCCCGGGTTGAGCCCGGGCCCGGCCCCTGTTTTATTTTTTTAGTTTTGTTTGGTGATGGAGAGAGCAATGAGTAACGACTTGACCATTCAGCGCACCGCCGAGGCGGTGGAATCGCCGCTGGTGATCAACAGCATTCTGCAATCCGGCGTGCGTAACGCCCCCGAGCAGGAAATCGTCTACGCGGACCAGCGCCGCATGACCTACCGGGATCTCGACGAGCGGGTCCACCGGCTGGCTGGTGCACTGTCGGAATGCGGGGTTAAGCCCGGTGATACCGTGGCGGTGATGGATTGGGATACCCACCGTTATCTTGAAGCGTTCTTCGCCATTCCCATGATGGGCGCCGTGCTGCACACGGTAAACGTGCGGCTCAGCCCGGAACAGATTCTCTACACCCTGAACCACGCCGAAGACGATGTCATCCTGGTGAACCGGGAGTTCCTGCCGGTTCTCGAAGAGTTGAAAGACCGCATCGAAACCGTCAAGCGCTATGTGCTTTTGGACGACGAGGGCGGCAACCTGGATACCCAGCTCGACATCGCCGGCGAGTACGAAGCCCTGCTGCAGAAAGCGCCGGCGCAGTTCGACTTTCCGGAGCTGGACGAAAACACCCGCGCCACCACCTTCTACACCACTGGCACCACCGGCCTGCCCAAGGGCGTGTACTTTTCCCACCGCCAGCTGGTGCTGCATACCTTTGCCGGCCGCGCCGCGCTGTCCGGTTCCGGGCATGGACGTTTTAACCAGGACGACGTCTACATGCCGATCACGCCGATGTTCCATGTGCACGCCTGGGGCGTTCCCTATGTGGCGACACTGCTGGGCGCCAAACAAGTGTATCCGGGCCGCTACGTTCCCGAGACCTTGCTTAAACTCCTGATCACCGAGAAGGTCACCTTTTCCCACTGTGTGCCGACCATCATTCAGATGCTGCTGCAAGCGGAGGCGGCCAAGAACATCGACCTGAGCGGCTGGAAAGTCATTATCGGCGGTTCCGCGCTTCCCAAGGCCCTGGCCAAAGGCGCGCTGGAACGGGGCATCGATATTTATTCCGGCTACGGCATGAGCGAAACCTGCCCGCTGATCTCCCTGGCGCTGTTGCCCCCGGAACTGGAAAGCGCCGATCTCGACACCCAGGTGGAATACCGCACCCGCGCCGGCCGACCGGTCCCCATGTCGGAAATGCGCATTGTCGACGACAACATGAATGAGGTGCCCCGCGACGGTAAAACCCAGGGCGAGTTGGTTCTGCGCGCGCCCTGGCTGACCCAGGGTTATCTGAAGGACGAGGATAACTCGAAGACGTTGTGGCAGGGCGGCTGGATGCACACCGGCGACATCGGCGTGATCGACGCCGACGGCTGGCTGAAGATCACCGACCGTATCAAGGACGTGATCAAAACCGGCGGCGAGTGGATTTCCTCGCTGGATCTGGAAGGGCTGATTCTCCAGCACGATGGCGTGGCGGAATGCGCCGTGGTCGGCGTGGAGGATAAAAAATGGGGCGAGCGTCCGGTGGCGCTGGTGGTCAAAGGCGGCGAAGTCGATGAAGCCGGCATCAAAGAGCTGGTGGGCGAATACGCCGACAACGGCGTGATCAGCCGTTACGGCATCCCCGACCGGGTGGTGTTCGTGGACGAGCTGCCCCGCACCTCCGTGGGCAAACTGGACAAGAAAAAGATGCGCGCCGAAATGGTGTGACGCCCCCCGCCCCGCCCGGGCCGGCGTCCGCCGGCCCGTTTTAACCCGCGCCGAAATTTCCATCCAGTCGTAGGTGGAAACCGTGTAGGCTGCGGGAACCACGGGTACCGTACCGGGTCTGTTATCAAGCAGGCCTTGGGCGTTCAGCGCGTGGGCCCGGCCAGGGACGGGCCAAGATACTAATGATACATCAAGCGCACCTTTCGTCGGGCCGGGGTCATCGGGCACCGGGGTGCCTGTGAGCCTGGAGTAGGACAATGTTGCGAGTGATCGCGGGCCTGGCGGTGGTCGCCGTAGTGGCGTCCGCCGGTTGGTGGTGGTTGAGTGATGGGGAGACCACCGCCGCGCCGGAGCGGCCTCCCACGACAGTGAACGTGGTGCCTGCCATCAGCCGGTCATTGAGCGATAACCTCGAGGTGGTCGGCACCGCCCGCGCCACCCGTGCCATCGTACTGCTGACTCAGGTGAATGGCCGGGTGGACAAGATCCATTTTCAGGAAAGCCAGGCCGTGAAGGCCGGCGATCTGCTGGTGACGCTCGACGACCGGGCCGCCCGGGCTGAGACCGATCGTACCCGCGCTGATTACCAACGTGCGCTTTCCGATTACCAGAGGGCCTCGCGGTTGGTGGGCGGCAGCGCCATCTCCGAAGCGGAAGTCGCCAACCTGAAAACCACCATGGAATCCGCCCGGGCCACCATGGAAGCCAGCCGCGTGGCCCTCGAGGACCATTCCCTGCGCGCGCCGTTCGATGGCGTGGTGGGGCTGCGCCAGGTGGACGAGGGGGCCTTCCTGCAAGTGGGCGCGCCGATCACCACCCTGGATAGCGTGCGCAACCTGGAGGTGAATTTTCAGGTGCCCGAACGTTACCTGGCCGAGATTCACCCCGGCCTCACCGTGGAAGTCAGTAGCGACGCCTACCCGGGGAAAGTGTTCCGCGGCAAGATCGCCATGCTCGACAGCCGGGTGGAAGCCGCCAGCCGCAGCCTGACGGTCAAGGCCCTGTTGGACAACACCGAATCCCTGTTGCGCCCGGGCCAGTTCTTGCAGGTGTCGGTATTGCTGGCCGAGCATCCGGCCTTGCTGGTTCCGGAACAGGCCGTGATCTCCCAGGGCGCGCAGAGTTACGTGTTCACCGTGAACGATGATATCGCCGAGCGGCTGCCGGTAAGCCTGGGCGGGCGCCGGGACGGCTGGGTGGAAGTCACCGCCGGTCTCGACCGGGGGCAACCGGTGATCGTCAACGGACACAGCCGCCTCGGCAGTGGCGCGCCGGTCAAGGTGGTGGAGGACGAAGGCGCATTGATGCCCTCCCAGCGCTCGCTCCTGGAGGAGCCGGCCTGATGATCCTCAGCGATGTCTCGGTCAAGCGGCCGGTCTTCGCTACCGTGGTCAGCCTGCTGATCGTGGTCTTCGGCGTCAGTGCGCTGATGAAGTTACCGATTCGCGAGTATCCCGATATCGACCCGCCCCAGGTGTCCGTGGAAGTCACCTACGAAGGCGCCGCCCCGGAAGTGCTGGATACCCAGATTATCCAGGTGGTGGAAGGGGCGATCGCCGGCGTCGAGGGCGTCAACCGAATAGAGTCCCGCTCTCGGCTCGGCTCAGCGCGCACCTCCGTGGAGTTCGATCTGGACCGGGATCTGGACATCGCCGCCAATGACGTGCGCGATGCCATGTCCCGCATCATCAATCAGTTGCCCGAAGAAGCCGAAGCGCCGGTGATCGCGAAAAGCGACTCCGACGCCCGGCCGATCATCTGGGTGACGCTCAGCAGCGACACCCTGGCCACCCAGGAACTGACCGACTTCGCCGAACGCAGCCTGGTGGACCGCTTCGCGGTGCTCGACGGCGTGTCCGAGGTCAACATCGGCGGCGAGCGCCGCTACGCCATGCGGGTGTGGCTGGATCGGCAGCGCATGGCCGCCAACGGCATCGCGGTCAACGACATCGCCACGGCGCTGCGCGCCAATAACGTGGAGTTGCCCGCCGGCCGCCTGGAATCCGCCAGCCGCAGCTTTACAGTGCGTGCCGATAACCGGCTCGCCACGGTGGAGGAATTCCACAACCTGGTGCTGCGTCAGCAGGGCAGCTACCCGTTGCGGGTGGGCGACGTGGCGCGGGTGGAGCTGGGTGTGGAAAACGACGACACCGAGCTGCGCGCCAACGGCGAGACCGCCGTGGGGCTGGGCATTATCCGCCAGTCCAAGGCCAATACCGTCTCGGTATCGGACAATGTGCGCGCCGAGATCGAGCGGATTCGCGAAAACCTGCCCGCCGATATCGCGCTGGACATCAACTACGACGAATCCCTGTTCATCCGCGCTTCGATCCGTGAAGTGCTGATCACCCTGGGCCTATCCATGACCCTGGTGATCCTGGTGATCTTCGCGTTCCTGGGCAACCTGCGCGCCACCCTGATTCCCGCGGTCACCATCCCGGTGTCGGTGATCGGCGCCTTCATGGGCCTGGGCGCGCTAGGCTTTTCCATCAACGTGCTCACCCTGCTGGCGCTGATCCTCGCCATCGGTCTGGTGGTCGACGACGCTATCGTCATGCTGGAAAACATCCAGCGCCGTATCGATGAAGGCGAATCCCGGCTGGTGGCGGCCTACCTGGGGGCGCGCCAGGTGGCGTTCGCGGTGGTCGCCACCACCCTCACGCTGGTGGCGGTGTTCGTGCCGATTTCGTTCATGGGCGGCGACGTGGGGCGGCTGTTCGGGGAGTTCGGCTTCACCCTGGCGGCGGCGGTGGTGATCTCCAGTGTGGTGGCACTCAGCCTGGCGCCGATGCTGTGCTCACGCTGGCTGCACCGCCATCGTAAGGAAGACCAAAACAAACACTTGCTCGAGCGTGGTCTGGCCCGTCTTAACGGCGGTTATGCGACCGGCCTGAAACGCTGCCTGGCCAACCCCTGGCCGGTGCTGGGCGTGGCGGCGCTGATCTGCGTGCTGGCGGGCCTGGCTTACACCGGGGTGCCCCGCGAGTTGGCGCCCACCGAGGACCGGGGCGTGTTCATCGTGCCGGCCACGGCGCCCCAGGGCGCCACCTCGGATTACACCACTCACCACATCAAAGAAGTGGAAGCGCTGATGCAGCCGTTGGTCGACAACGGCGAAGCGGAACGGGTGTTGTCCATCGTTGGCTTTCGGGGGCAGCCGGAAAACGCCTTCATGATCACCCGTCTCAAGCCGTGGGGCGAACGCCAGCGCAGCCAGCAGGAAATCGTCCAGCAGCTGCGCGGCGACCTGGGCCAGGTGGCGGGCCTGCGCGCGTTCGCGGTGAATCCGCCGGGTCTGGGACAGAGTGCCTTCAACCAGCAGCTTGAGGTGGTGATCGGCGGCCCGGACTACGAATCGGTGCAGCGCTGGAGTGAATCGGTGATGGCCTCCATGGAGGACAACCCCAACCTGCTTAGCGTGGACACCAATTACGAGGAAACCCAGCCGCAACTCAACGTGGAATTGAACCGGGAACGGGCCGCCGATTTCGGCCTTTCCGCCGCGGACGTGGGCCAGACCCTGCAGGCCATGTTCGCCACCCTGCAAGCGTCCACCTATGTGGATCGGGGCCGCGAGTACGACGTGCTTCTGGAAGCCAACGAAAACGAAGCGCGGGTGCCTGACGACGTCAATCCGATCTACGTGCGCACCGACGCCGGCGAGCTGGTGCCGTTATCCAGCGTGGTGGATCTGAAAACCGTGGGCGCCTCTCCGGAGCTGCGCCGGGTCGACCGGCTGCCCGCGATCACCCTGTCGGCCAACATGGCCGAGGGCTATGATCTGGGCCGCGCCATCGGCTTCATCGAACAGACCGTCAACGACACCCTGCCCTTGGAAGCGCGCCTCAGCTACAAAGGCATGGCGGAGGAATTCACCGAGGCCTCGTCGGCGATCTTTATTACCTTCGGCCTGGCGTTGCTGATTGTCTTCCTAGTGCTGGCGGCCCAGTTCGAAAGCTGGATCCACCCGCTGATCATCATGCTCACGGTGCCGCTGGCCATCGCCGGCGCCATCCTCGCGCTGCGGGTCACCGGCAACAGCCTGAACATCTACAGCCAGATCGGTATGATCATGCTGCTCGGGCTGATGGCGAAGAACGGCATTCTTATCGTCGAGTTCGCCAACCAGCTGCGCGATCAGGGCTACAGCGTCGCCGAGGCGGCGTACCAGGGCGCCATCATCCGCTTCCGGCCGGTGTTGATGACCGGGGTATCGACCATCTTCGGCGCCGTACCGCTGGTGCTGGCCAGCGGCGCCGGCGCGGAAAGCCGGATCACTATCGGTGTGGTGATCCTCGGTGGTTTGTTGTTCGCCACCGTGCTCACCCTGTTTATTATTCCGGTGTTGTACGCCTGGCTGGCGCCCTACGCCAAATCCGCCGACGCCGTGAAACATCAGTTGGAACAGGAGCTGCCCGGTGCACCGCGACAGTCCCCCACCGCTTGAGTACGAACTGGTGCGCAGCCGGCGGCGCTCGCTGGAAGTGCGGGTGCGCGTCGACGGCAGCGTGCAGGTGCGTGCCCCGCTGAAGCTCGCCGCCTATCGGGTCGAGGCGTTCGTGGATGCGCGCCGGGACTGGATCCACGACCAGCAGCAACGCATGGCGTCGCGCCCCCGCGTGCGCTGGCGCGACGGCGACCCGTGCGCCTGTCTGGGGGAGTCGCTCACCCTGCGTGTCACCGCCGCCGCTAAAGCCCGGGTGGCGTGCCACGGCGACGAACTGCACGTCGGCGTGCCCGATCCGCACGACGAGGCCGCCGTCAGTCATGCCGTGCATGAATGGTGGCGCGGTCTCGCGCGGGCCCGGTTCCAGGAAAGCATTGAAAGGCAGTTTCCCTGGTTCGCTGAACAGGGACACCGGCTGCCGGTTCTGCGGGTTAAGAAGATGCGCACCCGCTGGGGCTCGCTGTCACGGCGTGGCTACATCAACCTGAGCCTGGCCTTGATGCAGTACCCGCCGGCGGTGATCGACTATGTGGTGATGCACGAGCTGTGTCACCTGGAACACATGCATCATGGCCCCGCCTTCCACGCTTTGATGGACCGCCGCATGCCGGACTGGCGGTCTCGCAAGGGTCGCCTGGACGGCTGAGGTTTTACCCTTTTTAAACGCCCACTGACTTGCATTTCACCCGCCATCCTTTTCCATGATGGCATGGATATGTCAGCGCTTTTAAAAGAGATCGAGTACCGCGACCCCCACCACAGCCACTTTCAACAGGCCGCTGAAAGTCTGCTGAAAAGTGTGGCCGGGTATCTGGACCAGCACCCCGAGTTGCAGACCCAGGGGTTGCTCGCCCGGCTGCTCGAGCCGGAACGGGTAATCCGCTTTCGCGTGCCCTGGGTGGATGATCGAGGCGAGGTTCGGGTCAACCGGGCCTACCGGGTGCAGATGAACGGCGCTCTGGGGCCCTACAAAGGCGGGCTGCGTTTCCACCCCTCGGTGAACCTGGATGTGCTTTCCTTCCTGGCCTTGGAGCAGACCATCAAGAACGCCCTGACCGGTCTGCCGCTGGGGGGCGGCAAGGGTGGCGCCGATTTCGACCCCAAGGGGCGCAGCGACGCGGAAATCATGCGTTTCTGCCAGGCCTTCATGGCGGAGTTTCACCATCACATGGGGCCGGACATCGATGTACCCGCCGGTGATATGGGCGTGGGTATGCGCGAAGTCGGCTACCTGTTCGGCATGTACCGCAAACTGTCCCGTTCCTTCGGCGGCGCCTTCACCGGCAAGAGCCTGGACTTTGGCGGCAGCGTCCTGCGTCCGGAAGCCACCGGCTACGGGTTGATTTATTTTCTACAAAGCATGCTTGCCCACCAGAACGAACCGCTGAGCGACAAGACCGTGGCGGTGTCCGGGGCGGGCAATGTGGCCCGGCACGCCGCCGCCAAGGCCGTGGAGGAGGGCGCCACCGTGGTGACGTTGTCCGATTCCCGCGGTACGGTGCACGCCAGCGGAGGCCTGGACCACAGCCATCTGGAAGCCGTCGCCCGTATCAAGGCGGACGGCAGCGGCCTCGACCGGCTCGCCGACGAGTTCGATGACATCGATCACTATGACGGCGAGCGACCCTGGCGGTTTGCTTGCCAGGTGGCCTTGCCCTGTGCCACCGAAAACGAATTGGATGAAGAGGACGCCCGGCGGTTGGTCGAAAACGGCTGCCGCTGGCTGGCGGAAGGCGCCAACATGCCCTGTACCGCGGCGGCGGTGGCGGTATTCAAGGACAGCGAGCTGTTGTACGCGCCGGGTAAGGCGGCCAATGCCGGCGGCGTGGCGGTCAGTGGTTTGGAAATGAGCCAGAACAGCCGCCGGGAATCCTGGTCCGCCGGCGAGGTAGACCGGCGGCTGCGCGACATCATGGAGCGGATTCACCGCCGCTGTTTGGAACACGGCGGTGACGACGCCCGCCCGGATTACCTCACTGGCGCCAGCGTTGCCGGCTTTCAGCGCGTGGCGCGAGCCATGCAGGGGCAGGGCATTATCTGAGGGCGCGACGGCCCGACGGTCCGGCCGTCAGGCCGGGCGCACGGTGAGCTTGTGCTGGGCCAGTCTTGGCGGGTCCGGGAAATCGATCAATGCCTCGGCGCCGATCTCGCGCAAAAACGCGTCCGCCCGGCGGCGGTCGTCCGCGCCCAGGCCGTTCAGGTGGTCGCGTGCGCGCTGAATCATCCACAGGCTGTACGGCCGGATAATACGGCTGCCCTCGCGGCCCTCCAGGGTAAAGGCGTGATTGCCCAGCGCTCTTGGCAGGGTGTCGCCGGGGTGGTCCGCCATCCAGGCGCGCACATGATGGGCGACATCCACCATCGCCGGCAGTTGCTCTCTGGCCAGGCGTTTGAGAACCGGCAGCAGGGTTTCCGGAATGCTGTCGCTGTCGTCCAACGGGGTGCGCAAACCGGCGGGCTCGAAATGCAATTGCTCCACCCAGCGCGTCACGTTCGGCGCCCGCTCGCGCATCAGCTTGCCGGCGGTGGGGTCCCGGTAAAGGTGGGCGTACAGCGGTCCGATCAGACCGAAGTCCGCCAGAGTTGCCTGGCTACCCAACAGGGCCGGGTGCTCGGCGAAATGAGCGTCCAGTTCGGCGAGCAGATTCTCATAGGCGGCCTCCACCGCGGGCACCATGTCCTCACTGGCGCCCAGCAGCGTGGCGGCCTTGGAGAACGGCACCGCCAGTTTCTGGCCGATCGCCAGCTGGTTCTCCGGGGATTCGCCGGGGGCGTTCATGGCGCCGAATTCCGCCATCGCCCACTCGCGGTCATAAAACCACCGGTAATGCATGGCGGGGATCACCAGCCATTCGTCCCCGTAGGCTTCCAGCATCAGCGCCACCAGCTTGCGCAGCGGCGTGGTGGGATGCAGCGCCGGGCCGCCGCCGCTTCGCGTTTGCTCCAGCGTCTCGATGATCACGGTGCTGTCCTGGAGAATTCGGCCGCTCTCGTCGCGCAGCACCGGGATCACGGGGGCGCCCACCTCTGGCACGATCACCTGGCGATAAACATCGGCGGTGGAAAGGATTTCCTCAAACGGAATCTCCGCCCAGCGCAGGTAGGCGCGGACCTTTCCGGTGAAGTAACTGACTTCGGCCCCGTACAAGGTGGTGGTCATGGCTTGGTTCCTGGTTTTGTTTTTGGCGGGTAAGAAAAAACCCCGCATGAAGCGGGGTTTTTCCCGGTCACTGAGGTCGCGTTTATTCGCCGACGACGTTCGCGGCCTGTGGTCCCTTGGGACCGTCCTGAATGTCGAAAGATACTTTCTGACCCTCCGCCAGAGTACGGAAGCCTGAGCCGTTGATTGCGCTGAAATGTACGAACACGTCGGCGCCACCGTCATCCTGGGAAATGAAGCCGAAACCCTTGGATTCGTTGAACCATTTAACGGTACCAGTAGCCATTGAATCTATACCTCGAAAACTGAATATAGGGTGTTGCTTGCAAACCAGGAGGGGGTGTTCGGAGACTTCTTGGGCTTCACGCGAAGGGAAGGCAACTACCAAAACCAACCACTGCCAAATCTGCAGCAATTTGACTTTACTACCCTTTTTTGCGCCGTTCCAACCCTTTTTTTGTTACCGAAAAGCGGCCGCGCGCCGGGCTTATTTAAACCCGGCGGCGATCTCCAGTTCGCGAATGGATTGCTCCAGATAGTCCAGCAGCCGCTGCATGGACGGCAGGGTACGACGGCAGGCGATCAACCCGAATTCGATCTGGTCGCGGTAGCTGGTGAGGGTCATGTTCAAGGCGATGCGGTCGAGCACAATGGACACCGGGTACATCCCTTCCAGCCGCGCGCCGTTCCAATACAGTGGCTCACGCGGGCCCGGGACATTGGAAATAATCACGTTGAAAGCGCGCCATTTTGGTGCCAGGCCGGTGAGCAGGTTCAGGCCAGTGGGCGCCATGCTCAACGCGGTGAAATTGAGAATTTCTTCCGGGCTCATTTGCGCGAAGCGTTTCTTCGCTTCGCGCACCGAGGCCTGCACCACGCGAAGGCGGTTTGCCGGGTCGCAAATGTGCGTGCCCAGGTTGGCGAGGATCATCGCGATCTGATTGCCGCCGGCGCTGTCGTCCTTGCGCAGGGACATCGGCACCATGGCGATCAGAGGGCGGTCTGGCAGCGCGTTCTGGCTGATCAGATATTCGCGCAACGCGTGGCCGCACATGCTCAGCACCACATCGTTCAGGGTGCAGTTGAAAGCGCCGGACAAACGCTTGAGGCGATCCAGCGAGTAACTCTGTGCCGCGAACCGCCGTGACCCGGTGATGCACTGGTTAAGGATCGTGTCCGGGGCCTGGAAGATGGAGACGAAATTAGGGTCGTCCTTGGCGTTCTGGGTGACGCTATAGATTTCCCGGGCCAGGGCCGGCACCGTGGCGATCTGCCGGCTGGCGCCGGTGGTCAAACGGGCCAGACTACTGACCGCGTCCACCGGGTTACTGGGCAGGCCGCGGCCGCGCTTCTTCGGCTTGTAAGCCCACACCGGCGGCAAATCCCGCTCTTCCGGGTCCGGGGACAGCGCGCGCATGCCCATGCGCATGGCGGAGATACCGTCCACCACCGAATGGTGCACCTTGGTGTACAGGGCGAACTGACGGCCGCGAATCCCTTCGATGAGATGGGCTTCCCACAGCGGCCTTTCACGGTCCAGCAGGTTGGAGTGCTCCGCGGAGACCAGCGACAACAGCTCACGAATGCGGCCGGGCTTGGGCAGCGCTTCATGACGGAAATGGTGATCCATGTCGAATTGTTGGTCTTCCATCCACTGGTACTGGCCGAAGCGGCGGGTCAGGCGCTGGTTGAACGGCGGCTCCGGTGAGGAATATTCGCGTATCGAGCGGGCCAGCTCGCTGACGTACTTGGGGCCGGCGCCCTCGGGAAATGAAAACAACTGCAGTCCCGCCACGTGCATTGGCTGCTGGCGCTTCTCTAAATACAGAAACAGTTGATCCACGGGACTCAACGTTTTCATGCCATCCCCTTTTTATTATGGAAAGTGGTGATTCCTTTCATATTAACAGAGCCTCTCCGGCCTGACTGTGCCTTCCGTGTAAGAGTTCCAAGGTACCCCGGAGGTTCAGGCAAGGCTCGTAAAATCATGGGTTGCAAGATATCTGCCATGGTCGTGCCACCCGCCGGTCATACCGCGTCATCAGGCTGAGCATGACATTCAAAGGCGGAGCCAGACATGAAGGCCTTATCCTGGGTAATCGCCGGCACTTTAATGGCCGGCGGCGTTCACGCGGACGTTCTGATCAGTGAATACGTGGAGGGCAGCGGCTTCAACAAGGCCCTGGAACTCTATAACGGCGGCGCCGACGCCGTCAGCCTGGACGGCTACGTTCTGGAGCGTTATTCCAACGGGAGCAGCGAAGCCTCCGGCATTCTGGCGCTGGACGGCGAGAACCTGGCCGCCGGGGCGGTGCTGGTGATCGTCAGCAGCCAGGCCGGGGCGCCGCTGGACGGGCGGGGCGATATCAGCAGCGGCGTGATCAGCCACAACGGCGACGACGCCTATGTGCTGCGCGACGTGAATGGCGTGGTCGACAGCTTCGGCCGGGTCGGCGAGGACCCGGGCAGCGCCTGGGGCAGCGGCGACACCACCAGCGTCAACCAGACCCTGCGCCGGCTGGAAACCGTCGCCACCGGCGATACGCTGATCGATGACGCCTTCGACCCCGCCGACCAGTGGCGGGCCTTCCCCCAGGACACCCTCGACGGCCTGGGCGTTTATGGCGAAGGGGCCGGCGACGGTGGTGGCGACGGCGGCGACGGCGGCGATCCACCCCCGGCGCTGGGCGCCTGCGGCGACGCGGACACGCCCGTGTCGGTGGTGCAGGGCAGTGGCGCGAGCACGCCGCTGGACGGCGAAAGCGTGGTGGTGGAATCCGTGGTTAGCGCCGTCTACCCGGACCTGGACGGCTTCTTCCTGATGGAACCGGCCGCCGACCGGGACGACAACCCGGCCACGTCGGAAGGCCTGTTCGTGTACGCCCCCGAGGCGTCGGTGAATCCCGGTGAGCGGGTCCGGCTGGCGGGCACCGCCGGCGAATACTTCGAGCAGACCCAGGTGAGCCTGCAGGGCGATCCGGTAGTCTGCGCCGTGGAGCAAACGCTGGAGCCGGTTGCCTTCGCGTTGCCGTTCGCCGATCTCACCGCACCGGAAGCCCTGGAAGGCATGCTGGTCAACGTCAGCCAAGGACTTACCGTCACCGAGGTGTATGACCTGGCCCGCTTTGGCAGCGTGGTGCTCGCCGAGCAGCGTCTTTCGATTCCCACCCAGGTGGCCGAACCGGGGGCGCCGGCGAAGGCGGTGGCGGACCGCAACGCGCTGGGGCGCATCATTCTTGATGATGGCCTCAACACCCAGAACCCGGCGCCGGTGCGTTATCCCGAGGGCGGCCTTGCCGCCACCAATACGCTAAGGGTCGGTGACCGGGTCGACGCCGACTTCCTTGCGATCGTCAGTTACGGTTTCGAAGAGTGGCGCCTGCAGCCGGTGGACGCGGTGTCCTTCCGCGCCGAAAACCCGCGCCCGGCGGCGCCGCCACGGGCGCCGGGCAGCAACCTTCGGGTGGCCGCCTTCAATGTGCTCAACTTCTTTAACGGTGACGGCCAGGGCGGCGGTTTCCCCACCGCCCGCGGCGCCGATAACGCCGAGGAGCTGGCGCGCCAGAAAGCCAAGCTGGTGGCGGCGCTCACCGCGCTGGACGCGGACATCATCGGTTTGATGGAAATCGAGAACGACGGCTACGGGCCGGATTCGGCGATCGCCGAATTGGCGGCGGCCTTGGGACCGGCGTGGCGTTTCGTCGCCCACGGCGAGGCCGGGCTGGGCAGCGACGCCATCGCCGTGGGGCTGCTTTATCGTGACGACGTGGTGGCCGAGGAAGGGGCGGCGGCGACCCTGGACAGCGGTGCCTTCGGAAACCAAACCAACCGGCAGCCCCTGGCGCAGAGCTTCCGGCTGCTGAACAACGATGAAGTGCTCACCCTGGTGGTCAACCACTTCAAGTCCAAGGGCAGTTGCCCCGACGACGGCGTCAACGCGGCCCAGGACGACGGACAGAGCTGCTGGAACGCGGAGCGCACCCAGGCGGCCCGGGATCAACTCGCCTGGCTGGCGGAGCAGCCCACCGGGGTGGTGGACCAGGACGTCCTGGTGCTCGGCGACTTGAACGCCTATGCCCTGGAAGATCCGATCCAGGCCTTCCAGGACGACGGCTTCGTGGATTTGCTGACCCGTTTCCAGGGCGATCAGGCTTACAGCTACATTTTCTTCGGCGAAACGGGCCACCTTGATCACGCCCTGGCGAGCCCGTCACTCGATGGCCAGGTCCTCGGTGCCGGTGCCTGGCACATCAACGCGGACGAACCCCGGGCCCTAGACTACAACCTGGAATTCAAAAGCGACCAGCAGGCCCGTGACTTTTACGCCGCCGATGCTTACCGAGCCTCTGACCACGACCCGCTTCACGTGGATTTGAACCTCAGCGCCGCTGCCGGCGACGGCGAGGAAAGCCCCCCGGCCGGGGACGACAGCGGCGGTGGCGGCGCCCTGGGTGGGTTGTTATTGGCGCTCGCGTTGGCCGCCGGGCGCCGCCGCGCCTGAGGCGGCGTCGAGACCCTTCCCGCTTTCCGTTATCATCGGTGATTCAACGGAACGGGAAGGGCCCTAATGCCAAAAAAATACGCCGACCGTCGTCGCCGCGCCTTCGTCATTGCCTTGCAGGAATCCGACGCCCACTGGGGCGCCCTGTTCGGTGATGACGTGTTCTATGATCTCAACTACTCCGATCTTTTCACGCGCATGTGGCTGGCACGGGGCCAGGCTTTTACCAAAACCGAGCTTTACCGTTTCATGCCCAAGGTGAGCCACCGAACGGCGGTGAAGTACGTGCAAACCGCCATCGAGAAAGGCCTGCTGGACGAGACCGTGGACGAGCAGGACCGTCGGCGGCGGCGCATCACCATGTCGCCGCAGCTGCTTAAAGTGATCGAGGACTTTCTGGACGCCTCCCTGCAAACCTTCGAGAAGCGTCGGGTCTTTTCTTGACGACGCCTTGCGCGGGCTGGCCTCAGACTGCCGGCATGACGACCTCCACTCCGCGGCGCTTCGCCGCCGTGCTGTTCGACCTGGACGGCACCCTGGCCGATACCCGGCTTGATTTCACCGCTATCCGCGCCGAGGTCGGTGCGCCCGAGGGCATCGGCGTGCTGGAGTACCTGGACCGGCTCGAGGACGCCGCCCGCGCCGAGCGGGGTCGGCAACGCCTGCACGAGTTTGAGATGCGGGGCGCTGGCGCCGCGGAATGGATCGACGGCGCCGAGGCCCTGTTGCAAGGGTTGGCGCGGGAGCGGGTACCCACCGGCATTCTGACCCGTAACAGCCGGGCCGCCGTGGCCCGTACCGGTGAGATCCTGAATCTGACGGTGGATTGCATTCTCACGCGGGAAGACTGTGCCCCCAAACCGGATCCGGAGGGGCTGCTGATGCTCAGCCGGTGTTTGCGGGTGCCGCCCGAGGCGTGCGTGTACGTGGGGGATTTTGTCTACGACCTGCAGGCGGCGCGCAATGCGGGCATGGCCGCGTGCCTATTGCGCAATCCGGGCAACCAGCGGTTCGTCGATCAGGCCGACCTGGTGATCGACCATCTCGACGAACTGCGGCTGCTGGCCGGGCTCGATCAATCGTAATCGAACGAGAAGTGCTCCGGCGCCAGCTGCATGGTGCTCTTGGTGGGTTTCAGGGCGGCTTCCGCGTGGCCCTTGGCGGTGGGCAGCATACGCTCGAAGAAGAACTCCGCGGTGGCCAGCTTGGCCTGGTAGAACTCCTTCGGTTCGGCACCGCCGTGCTCCAGCTTGTCCGCGGCCACTTTCGCCTGCAGCGCCCAGAAGTACGCCATCATCGCGTAGCCTGAGTACATCAGGTAATCGTAGCTGGCGGTGCTGACCATTTCCCGGTCCTTGGCGGCGTTGAGCATGATGCGGGTGGTCAGGTAGTTCCACTCGGCGGCGATCTTGAGCAGCTTCCAGGCGTAGGGACGCAGCTGGCCGTCGCGCAGGTTCTTGGTGCCGAAATCCACCAGTTTCTTGGAGAAATCACGCACGCACTTGCCGCGGCTGGAGAGCAGCACCTTGCGACCCAGCAGGTCGAGCGCTTGAATGCCGGTGGTGCCTTCATAGAGCGTGGCGATCCGCGCGTCGCGCACGATCTGCTCCATGCCGTGTTCCTTGATGTAGCCGTGGCCGCCGAAGACTTGCATGGCGTCGTTGGCCACTTCCAGGCCCTTCTCGGTGAGGAAGCCTTTCAGAATCGGCGTCAGGAAGCCCAGGTCACTGTCCCAGCGATCGTATTTTTCCTGATCGTCTTCCAGCATCCCGGAAATCATGTTGTCCGCGTACTGGGCGGCGAAATAGATCATCGCCCGGCCGCCCTCGGCGATCGCCTTTTGCTTGAGCAGCATGCGGCGCACGTCACCGTGGTGGATCAGGGCGTCGGCCACCGCGTCCGGGTCTTTCTTGCCGGACAGGGCGCGCATGGAGCGGCGCTCCTTGGCGTAGGGCAGCGAGCCCTGATAGGCCAGTTCGGCGTGGGCGATGCCCTGACAGGCGGTGCCGATGCGCGCTGAGTTCATGAAGGTGAACATGCACTCCAGGCCCTGGTTCTTGCCGCCGATCAAAAAGCCGGTGGCGTCATCGAAGTTCATCACGCAGGTGGCGGACGCTTTGATCCCCATTTTCTTTTCCAGGGAGCCGCACACCACACCGTTGCTTTCGCCGATCTTGCCGGGCAGGTACTTGGGCACGATGAACAGGGAAATACCCTTGGTGCCCTTGGGCGCGTCCGGCAGACGGGCCAGCACGATATGAACGATGTTCTCGGTGAGGTCGTGGTCACCGGAGGAGATGAAAATCTTGGTGCCGGTGATCTTGTAGGAGCCGTCCGCCTGGGGGTCCGCCTTGGTTTTCATCTGCCCCAGGTCGGTCCCGCACTGCGGCTCGGTCAAGCACATAGTGCCCGCCCAGGTGCCTTCGGTGAGCGGCGTCAGGTAGGTGGCCTTCTGGTCCTCGTCGCCATGCATCTGAATGGTGTTCATGGCGCCCAGGGACAGGCCCGGGTACATGGCGAAGGGCCAGTTGGCGGTACCCATCATTTCCTGTTTGAACAGACCCAGCGACATGGGCAGGCCCTGGCCGCCGTACTCGGCCGGATGGGACAGGCCCTGCCAGCCGCCGGCCACGTACTCCTGGTAGGCTTCTTTGTAGCCATTGGGCGTGGTGACCTGGCCGTCTTCCAGCTTGCAGCTCTCGTGATCGCCACTGTGGTAGAGAGGGCCGATGGTGTTTTCGCACAACTTGGCCAGTTCGCCAAGGATCGCTTCCACCATGTCCGGCGTGGCTTCCTCGCCGTTGGGCAGCGTCTTGTAGTGGCTCTCGAAGTCGAACACTTCATTGATCAGAAAGCGCATATCGCGCAGGGGGGCCTTGTAGGTCGGCATAACACACCCTCGTCAGCAATTCCGGACGCGAACCGGAGGGTTCGCTTCACAACAGCCCGGCATTCTTAGCGAACAAGCGTTGACTGACATTGACGGAGCAGCGGAGGATCGCGGCTACAGGGTGAATCGGCGCTTTGTAAGCGCCTCGAGAACGGTTATACACGGAGCTATACAGCCGGGGGCCGGGCTCAGCCTTTGTCCTTGCCTTTCCAGCTGTGCATAGAGGTGGACACGCCGGTGCGCCGCGCCACCTGATCCCAGATTTTGCGCGGCAGCACCCCCTTGAGCAGCTCCACCGAGCGGGCCATGGGCGGCTCGATCACGAACGCTTCCCCTTTGGCGACGCCATTGAGAATACTGTCGGCCACCCGGTTTGGCGTCAGCATGGGCGAGAACAGCGGCGTTTTCACGCCCTTGAACATGCCCGTGGCGATATAGCTGGGGCACACGGTGGTTACCTTCACCTGCTTCAGGCCGCGCTCCAGCATTTCCAGGCGCAGGGATTCGGAAAAGCCCACCACCGCCCATTTGCTGGCCGCGTAGGTGCTGCCGAAGGGCAGCCCGATGAACGCCGAGGCGCTGGCGATATTGACCACATGGGCGCGCGGCGCGGCGATCAGATCGTCCATGAAGGCGTGGGTGCAGGCCATCAGGCCTTCGCTGTTGACCTTGAAGGTGTCCAGATGGCGCTGCAGCTCGACCTGTTCGAACTCGCCGCCGAACACCACCCCGGCGTTGTTGATCAGCATGCTGATCGGGCCGCGTTCTTCATGCAGCGTGTCGCGGAAGCGGGCGATGGTGGTGATCTTGCTCACATCCAGGGCGTAGGCGTGGGCGTTGCCGCCAGCGTTACGGATGCACTCCACCACCTCGCGGGCCGCGGCGATGCGCCGGGCGGTGACGATCACTTCGGCGCCTCGGGCGGCCAGCTTTTCCGCCATCAGGCGGCCGATGCCGGCGCCGGCGCCGGTGATCACAACACGGTGGTTATCGAATCGGGTCATGGGCGCTCCGTTGAACGATGGCCAGGCTATTTGGGCAGTTTAATACCGATCAGCAGCACGCGGCCCTGTTCCACGGTGCGGGCGCGCAGCTTCAGGCCACCCAACCGTACCGTGTCGCCAACCACCGCCTGCTGGCCGAACTGGCGCTCGAACACTGCCTCCACGGTCAGGCCGTGCAGCAGCGGGTCGATCCGCTCGATACCGTAAACGGCCACCAGCTGCTCCACCGGCACGCCGCCGCGCACGAAAAAGTCGCCGTAGAAGCGTTTCTCGTCCTTGGAGAGACGGTGGCACAGATCCGATAAATAGTCGCGCTCGCCCACCGGCGCCAGCCAGGTGACCAGGTCGCCGGCCTCGATCACCGGGTCCTCGGCCAGGTTGCGGAACTCCTTATTGCGGATGATCAGCAGCGGCGTGATGCGTGGCGTGGTGATCGCCCCCAGCCGTTGGCCTTCCGCCTTGGCGGAGGCGTCCACCTCGAACTGCATGACATAGCGGTCGCCGGTGGCCGCCAGCGGCACCATCTGCTTGGGTGGGGTTGTCGCCGGCACCGACACCTTCAACCAGCGCGCCATGTAGCGCAGGCTGGCGCCCTGGGCGAGCAATGAAATCAGCACCACCACCAGGGTGATATCGAACAACAGCCGGGTCTGGCCGACGCCGGCCAATAGCGGAAACACCGCCAGCACGATGGGCACCGCGCCGCGCAGACCGGTCCAGGAAATAAACAGCTTCTCGCGCCATTTGAAACGGAACGGCAGCAGGCTGATCCACACCGACAGCGGGCGTGCCACCACCATCAGGAACAGCGCCACCAGCAGGGCGTTGATCAGGCTGTCGCCGATCAGTTCCGAGGGTGTGACCAGCAGCCCCAGCATCAGGAACATGCCGGACTGGGCCAGCCAGGCCAGGGAATCCATCGAGCGCAGCACGTTGTCGCCAGTGCCGCCGCGTCGGTTGCCCGCCACCAAGCCGGCCAGATACACCGCCAGGAAGCCGCTGCCGCCGGCCAGGTTGGTGGTGGCGAACACCATCGCCCCGCCACTGCACAGCAGCAGCGCGTGCAGGCCTTCGTTGCTGCGCGCGCGCAGTAGAATTTCGCTGAGCAGCGCGCCCAGCCCCAGGCCCAGCAGCGTGCCGAGCCCGAACTGCTGCACCAGGGTAATCAGCATTTCCCAGCCGAATTCCACCTCCGGGTTCATCATCACGCCGACCAGCATCAGGGTGATAAAGATCGCCATCGGGTCGTTCAGGCCGGATTCGATTTCCAGGGTGCTGGCGACCCGCTCGTTGATGGTGACCCCGGCGCCTTTGACCACATTGAATACCGCAGCGGCGTCGGTGGAGCCGATGATGCCGCCGAGCAGCAGGCCCAGGCGCCAGTCCACATCCATCAACCAGGTGGCGAACGCGCCCACCAGCGAGGCGGACAACATGACACCGATGGTGGCCAGGCTCAGCGCCGGCTTCAGGGCGAGCCGGAAGGTGGTCAGGCGGGTGCGCAGGCCACCGTCGAGCAGAATAATCGCCAGCGCGATATTGCTGACCACATAGGCCAGGGAGAAATCATCGAACTGAATGCCGCCGATACCGTCTTCGCCAGCGACCATGCCCACCACCAGGAACACCAGCAGCGAGGGCACGCCGATCCGTGCACTCAGGGTGCCCAGCAGCAGCCCCACGAACATCAGGCCGGTGCCGATCAGCAGGAAAACGTTCAATGACTCCAAATGCGCTCCGGGAATATCAGGCGGAAACTTAAAGAGTAACAAGTATATAGAAAGGCCGGAGCCGACTCACTGCCGGACCCGAGGAAACCACGCCGGCCCCCTTTATTTTGCTGGGGTTAGGACTATACTAGCGCGCCCGGTCTGATCATATTTTAAGCGGTATTGACTATGGATTACCCCCAGCGATTCGGTGTTTTGGTGATTGGTGGCGGCCACGCCGGCACCGAAGCGGCCCTGGCGTCCGCCCGAATGGGCGTGGACACGGTGTTGCTGACGCACAACATCGAGACGCTGGGCCAGATGAGCTGCAACCCGGCCATCGGCGGCATCGGCAAGAGCCACCTGGTTCGGGAAATCGACGCCCTCGGCGGCGCCATGGCCCGCGCCACCGATAAAGGCGGCATCCAGTTCCGGGTGCTCAACGCCCGCAAGGGCCCGGCGGTGCGCGCCACCCGCGCCCAGGCCGACCGGGTACGCTACAAAGCGGCGATCCGCGCCACCCTGGAAAGCCAGCCGCACCTGACCCTGTTCCAGCAAAGCGTGGACGACCTGATCGTTGAGAACGGCCGCTGCGTGGGCGCGGTCACCAATATGGGCCTGCGCTTCCACGCCGACGCCGTGGTACTGACCGCCGGCACCTTTCTGGGCGGTGTCATCCACGTGGGCCTGGACCACCACCAGGGCGGCCGCGCCGGGGACCAGCCCTCCAATGCCCTGGCGCGCCGCCTGCGCGAGCTGCCGTTCCGTGTCGACCGCCTGAAGACCGGCACGCCGCCCCGTATCGACGGCAAGACCGTGGATTTCTCGGTGATGGAAGAGCAGTGGGGCGATCAGCCGCTGCCGGTGATGAGCTATCTGGGCAAGGTGGAAGAGCATCCGCGCCAGACCTGCTGCTTTATTACCCATACCAATGAGCGCACCCACGAAATCATTCGTTCCGGGTTCGACCGCAGCCCCATGTTCACCGGCGTGATCGAGGGCACCGGGCCGCGTTACTGCCCGTCCATCGAGGACAAGGTGAGCCGCTACCCGGACAAGAACAGCCACCAGATCTTTGTCGAGCCGGAAGGCCTGGACACCTTCGAGCTGTACCCCAACGGCATTTCCACCAGCTTGCCGTTCGATATCCAGCTTGAGGCGGTGCGTTCCATTCGGGGCTTCGAGAACGCCAGCATCACGCGGCCCGGCTACGCCATCGAATACGACTACTTCAACCCCCAGGACCTCAAGCACAGCCTGGAAACCAAGCACATGCCCGGGCTGTTCTTCGCCGGCCAGATCAACGGCACCACCGGCTACGAAGAAGCCGGCGCCCAGGGGTTGCTGGCGGGCCTGAACGCGGCCCTGCTGAGCCAGGAAAAAGAGGCCTGGACGCCGCGCCGGGACGAAGCCTATGTGGGCGTGCTGGTGGACGATCTGATCACCATGGGCACCCAGGAGCCGTATCGGATGTTCACCAGCCGCGCCGAATACCGGCTGCTGCTGCGCGAGGACAACGCCGACCTGCGTCTCACCGAGAAAGGCCGCGAGCTGGGCCTGGTGGACGACGAGCGCTGGGCGGCCTTCGAGGCCAAGCGTGACGGCATGGAGCGCGAGCAGGCCCGGCTCAAGGCCACCTTCGTGCGGCCCGGCACGGCGGAAGCGGAGCGCGTCAACGCGCTGCTCGACAAGCCGCTGCCCCATGAGTACACCCTGATGGACCTGCTTAAGCGCCCGGAGTTGAACTACCGGCCGCTGGCCGAGGCGGCCGGTCTGGCGCCGGCGGCGCCGGCGGTGATCGAGCAGGTGGAGATCGTCGCCAAGTACGCCGGCTACATCGACCGCCAGGAAGCGGAGATCGCCAAGCTGCGCGCCGCCGAGGATCAAGCCCTGCCGCTGGACTTCGATTACCGGGCGGTGCAGGGGCTGTCCAACGAGGTGAAACAGAAACTCGAGGACGTGCGCCCCGAGACCATCGGCCAGGCCGGCCGCATTCCCGGGGTCACCCCGGCGGCCATCTCGCTGCTGCTGATCTTCCTTAAGAAGCACCGTCACCAGGCGGCCCGGCAGGCATGACCGACCGGGACCGCCTGGCCGGCGGCCTCCGTGAACTGGGTGTGTCGTTGGACGATGCCCAGCAGCAGGCCTTGCTTGATTACCGCGACCTGCTGGTGAAATGGAACCGCGCCTATAACCTCACCGCGGTGCGCGACCCGGGCGAGATGATCCAGCGCCATCTGTTGGACTCGCTGTCGGTGCTGGCCCATCTGGACGACCGCGACACCCTGGACGTGGGCACCGGCGCCGGCCTGCCCGGCATTCCGCTGGCCATTGCCCGGCCGGATTTGCGTTTCGTGCTGCTCGACAGTAACGGCAAGAAAACCCGCTTTGTGCGCCACGCCCGCCGGGAATTGGGGCTTTCCAACGTGGAGGTTGTGAACACCCGCGTGGAACAGTACCGTAATGCTCCATCGCAGATCATCAGCCGGGCGTTCGCCGCCCTGCCGGACATGCTGCAGGCTCTGGCCCCCCTGATCACCGACGGCAGCCGTGTTCTGGCTATGAAAGCGGCCGCCGCCGACCAGGAACTGGCCGGCCTGCCCGCCGGCTGGCGCGCCCGGGTGGCGCCTCTGTCGGTCCCCGGACTGGCGGAGGCCCGCGTGCTGGTGATCGCCAGCCGGGCCGGACCGCACGTGCCGGAATAAGGAGACCGCAGTGACCACCGTTTTTGCCATTGCCAACCAGAAAGGTGGAGTGGGCAAGACCACCAGCAGCGTCAATCTGGCCGCTTCCCTGGCGGCGACGCGCAAGAAGGTGTTACTGGTGGACAGTGATCCCCAGGGTAACGCCACCAGCGGCGCCGGTGTGGATAAGTACGAGCCGGAATACACCATCCACGACGTGCTGATGGGCGAAGTGAACGTGGAAGACGCGGTGGTCGGCACCCCCAAGGACTCCGGCTTCGACCTGATCGCCGCCAACGGCGACCTGACCGCCGCCGAAGTGCAGTTGCTGGACATGAAGATGCGTGAATTCCGGCTGCGCAATGCGCTGGCGCGAATCCGTGCCAATTACGACTACATCATTGTCGACTGCCCGCCGTCGCTGAACATGCTCACCGTCAACGCGCTCACCGCGGCGGACTCGGTGATCGTGCCGATCCAGTGCGAGTACTACGCGCTGGAGGGTCTCACCTCGCTGATGAACACCATCGAGAAGATCCGCACGGTGCTCAACCCCAAGCTGCACATCGGCGGCCTGCTGCGCACCATGTACGACCCGCGCAACAGCCTGTCCAACGACGTTTCCAACCAGTTGATCAGCCACTTCGGCGACAAGGTCTACCGCACCATTATTCCGCGCAACGTACGGCTGGCGGAAGCGCCCAGCCACGGCGCGCCGGTGATCACCTACGACCCCAAGTCCCGGGGTGCGGTCAGCTACCTGGCGCTGGCGGGCGAAATCCTGCGGCGCGAACAGGCCATGCACAACGCCAAGGCCTCTCCGCAAACTCCGCAATCCCAGGCATGAGGTAGAGGCACCGACTATGGCGGCAAAGCGTAAACGCGGTCTCAGCAAGGGGCTCGACGCCCTGCTCAGCAGCAACGAGGCGTACCAGCGTCAGCCCGAGGAAGTCAGCGTCGAGGGCGAAGGCGAATCGTCCGAGCAGCAGGGGCAGCGCCCGCCCCGCGACGGCGACCTGCGCCACCTGCCGGTGGAGCTGATGCAGCGCGGCCGTTACCAGCCGCGTAAGGACATGTCCGCCGACGCCCTGGAAGAGCTGGCTGAATCAATCCGCGCCCAGGGCGTGATGCAGCCCATCGTGGTGCGCCCGTTGGGCGACAACCGCTACGAAATCATCGCCGGTGAGCGCCGCTGGCGGGCCGCGCAGATGGCCGAGCTGGATTCGATTCCCGCGGTGATCCGGGAAGTGCCGGACGAAGCCGCCATTGCCATGTCGCTGATCGAGAACATTCAGCGCGAAAACCTCAACCCGATGGAAGAGGCGCTGGCGCTGTCCCGGCTCAAGGAAGAATTCGGCCTCACCCACCAGCAGGTCGCCGACGCGGTGGGCAAATCCCGCGCCATGGTCACCAACCTGCTGCGGCTGATGAGCCTGGAAGCGGACGTCAAGAAACTGCTCGAACACGGCGATCTGGAAATGGGCCACGCCCGTGCCCTGTTGTCGCTGACCGGTGCCAAGCAGGTGGAGGCCGCGCGTACCGTGGTCGCCAAGGGGCTGTCGGTGCGCCAGACCGAAACCCTGGTGCGCGAATTCGAGAAGGAAAAGCCCACCAAGCCGGCGCCGGCCAAGGAAGACCCCAATGTGCGGCATCTGATCAACGACCTGTCCGACCGCCTGGGCGCGCCGGTGCAGATTCAGCAGGGCAACGCCGGCAAGGGCAAGCTGGTGATCAGCTACAACAATCTTGATGAACTGGACGGCATCCTGGCGCACATCAAATAGCCGGGGCGTTGCGGTTTATCTAGATCAAATAACTTGACTGAAATCGGGCCGAGGCGTTAGCTTTCCTCACACGCTGATACAAATTGATCGATTTTGTAGGGCGTCAACAGTCTTTTCTCTTCCCGCCCGGCACTTTCAAGGCAAACAATTGCCCGTGCCGGTTGATACCGCTATGCCTTCCTCATATACTTCCCGCGCCAAAGATCAGGGGGTACCCGCGACCTTCACCTGATAACACCCAGGCGTAGCCAGCGACGAAACCCGGGAGCAAGGTGGCCAATTTAGACGAATCAGCCCGCAGAACCTTGTTCTGGGGCTTGATGCGCGCCCAGATCACCAGCGTGGTTGTGATCGCCGCGGTGGCCGCCGTGATCGCCGGAAGCACTATCGGTCTGGCGGCGCTCTGGGGCGGGACCATCAGCCTGATCGCCTATGCTTGGGGTGGCTTCCAAGTTTGGCTGCATCCGGGAAACCGTGCCGCCAAACGCATGGCCGGCGCCGCGGTAAGAGCGGAGCTCGGCAAAATCGCCATCATGCTGGTGCTGTTCTGGCTGACGTTCGCCGAAGTACCGCAAATGCGCGAATCAATGACAGCAATGGTTTTGTTCCTCGCCTTCATGTCGGCGCAAATCGCCGGCTGGGTTCAGGTTGCGCGCCTGGATGCCCGCCTTGGAACGGAACGTTACGGGCAAGAAGACTAGACTGTAGGTATCGATATGGCAGCGAGCTCCGCCAGCGAATATATCAAGCACCATCTAGGGAATCTCACCTATGGCCGTTTGCCCGAGGGCTACGAGCGTTTAGACCACCATGGGGATGTGGCCCAAACGCTGGAAACCAGCACCTGGACGTTTGCGCACAACGGACAGGAAGCCGCGGACATGGGTTTCATGGCTTTCCATGTGGACTCTCTGGCATGGGCCGGCGGTCTCGGCATTATCATGTGTCTGCTGTTCTGGCTGGTGGCGCGCAAGGCTACCGCCGGGGTCCCTTCCGGTTTCATGAATTTCATGGAATCCATCATTGAGTTCATTGATAACCAGGTGCGCGACACCTTCCACGGCAAGAGCAAACTGATTGCTCCGCTGTCGCTGGTGATCTTCTGTTGGGTGTTTCTGATGAACCTGATGGATTTGATCCCTGTCGATCTGTTTCCCAAGCTTTTCGAGTGGACCATGGTCACCTTCTTCGGTTGGGACGCGCACCAGGCGTACTTCAAGATCGTGCCCACCACCGACCCCAACATCACTTTGGCCATGTCCTTCTCGGTGATGCTGCTGATCATCGGTTTCACCATCAAGGCCAAGGGCTTTGGCGGCTTCGTCGGTGAGCTGGCGTTCAAGCCTTTCGAGACTGATAACATCGTTCTGAAATTCCTTCTTCTGCCGGTCAACCTGGTCCTGGAAACCATCAGCTTGCTGTCCAAGCCGGTGTCTCTGGGTCTGCGGCTTTTCGGCAACATGTACGCCGGTGAATTCGTATTCATCCTGGTGGCGGCCATGATGGGGACCTGGCAGTTTATCGGCGCGTGGCCGTGGGCGGTTTTCCATATTCTGGTCATCACCCTTCAGGCGTTTATCTTCATGGTCCTGACCATCGTCTACCTGAGTATGGCGGTGGAAGAGCACTAAGTTTCATTTTCCAAACCAACTGAGCACTTACGGGAGTGTAACAATGGAAGGCATTCAATTTCTTGCTGCTGCAATCGTTGCTGGCCTGGCGGCCATCGGCGCCGGTCTCGGCTTCGGCATGATGGGCGGTCGTTTTCTGGAATCCGTCGCACGGCAGCCGGAACTGGCACCGATGCTGCAAACCCGCATGTTCATCATCGCGGGCCTGCTGGACGCCGTGCCGATTATCTGTATCGCTATCGCGTTCCTGCTGATTTTCCAGTAAATCGCGCTTTTCGAAATAAGCCCCGATTTTGGGAAATCTATGCAACGCGGATTGAGGTGTTGGCATGAATATTAATGCGACACTAATTGGCCAGGCCATCTGGTTTGCCCTGTTCGTGATCTTCTGCATGAAGTTCGTCTGGCCGCCTATTTCCAAGGCCCTGGAAGAACGTAAACAGAAGATCGCAGAGGGCCTGAGCGCCGCGGATCGGGCTGAGCGCGATCTGGTGCTGGCGCAGGAAAAAGCCTCCTCGAATCTTAAGGAAGCCAAAGAAAAGGCGTCCGAAATTATCGAGCAGGCCAACAAACGGGCGAATCAGATCGTCGAGGAAGCCAAAGACCAGGCACGCACCGAAGGTGAGCGTCTGATCGAGAAGGCCCAGTCCGAGATCGATCAGGAGATCAACCGAGCCCGTGAAGAGCTGCGCAAAGAGGTGTCCGCTCTGGCATTGAGTGGCGCCGAGCAAGTGCTGGGCCGCGAAGTGAACCGCGACGCACACAAGCAGCTGCTGGACGACTTGGCGGCTCAACTCTGAGTGATACGGATGGCACCCCATGGCTGAATTGACCACCATCGCACGCCCATACGCCAAGGCCGCGTTTATGTTCGCCAAAGAACAGAACGCGCTGGCGGAATGGGAGCAGATGCTGGGCCTGGCGGCGGCAGTGGCGCAAGACGCCACCATGCGTGCTTACCTGGACCAGCCGGAGCTGGACAGCGAGACACAGGCGAAAGCGATAGGCGACGTTTGTGGCGATGAGCTCAATGAGAGCGCTCGCAATTTTATCGCCCAGCTCGCGGACAACAAGCGTCTGGCCCTGTTGCCGACCATCGCAATGTTGTTCCACGACCTGGCGGCGGAAGATCAACGCACCATTGATGTGGAGTTGTTCGCGCCGTTCGAACTGGAAGACGCCGAGACCGACAAACTGGTGACAGCGCTGAAAACGCGCTTGGGCCGGGATGTGCAGGTGTCCACCTCCGTTGACGAGTCACTCATTGGTGGCGTGCTGGTGAGAGCCGGCGATACCGTAATTGATGGCAGTGTGCGCGGCCGGCTTAACCGCCTGGCAGAGCAACTGAACTCTTGAGTTTGAGGGATTAGAGATGCAGCAACTCAACCCGTCCGAAATCAGCGAGATTATCAAGTCGCGCATCGCGAAACTTGATACCTCCACCGAGGCACGGAACGAAGGTACGGTGGTATCCGTATTTGACGGCATCGTGCGCATTCATGGTCTGGCCGACGTGATGTTCGGCGAAATGATCGAGTTTGAGGGCGGCATCTTCGGCATGGCCCTCAACCTGGAGCAGGACTCCGTGGGCGCCGTGGTGCTGGGTGATTACCTGGGTCTGGCGGAGGGCCAGAAGGTCCGCTGCACCGGCCGCATTCTGGAAGTGCCGGTAGGCCCGGAACTGCTCGGCCGCGTGGTCGACGCCCTGGGTAACCCGGTGGACGGCAAAGGTCCGGTGGACGCCGCCGAAACCGACGCCGTCGAGAAAGTGGCGCCCGGCGTGATCTGGCGTAAAGAGGTGAATGAGCCGGTACAGACCGGTTTCAAATCCATCGACGCCATGACCCCCATCGGCCGTGGCCAGCGTGAGCTGATCATTGGCGACCGCCAGATCGGTAAGACCGCCGTGGCGGTGGACACCATCATCAACCAGAAAGACTCTGGTATTAAGTGTGTCTACGTCGCCATCGGTCAGAAGCAGTCCACCATCGCCAACGTGGTGAGCAAGCTGGAAGAGCACGGCGCCATGGACAACACCGTGATCGTGGCCGCTTCCGCTTCCGATCCGGCCGCGATGCAGTTCCTGGCGCCGTTCGCCGGTTGCGCGATGGGCGAATACTTCCGCGACCGCGGCGAAGACGCCCTGATCGTTTATGACGATCTGACCAAGCAAGCCTGGGCCTATCGTCAGATTTCCCTGCTGCTGCGCCGCCCGCCGGGCCGTGAAGCTTACCCGGGTGACGTGTTCTACCTGCACTCCCGTCTGCTGGAACGCGCCGCCAAGGTCAACGAGGAATTCGTCGAGAAGTTCACCGACGGTAAAGTGAAAGGCAAGACCGGTTCCCTGACCGCGTTACCGATCATTGAAACCCAGGGCGGTGACGTGTCCGCGTTCGTACCCACCAACGTGATCTCCATTACCGATGGCCAGATCTTCCTGGAAACCAGCCTGTTCAACGCCGGCATCCGCCCGGCCATGAACGCCGGTATCTCGGTGTCCCGTGTGGGCGGCTCCGCCCAGACCAAGATCATCAAGAAGCTCGGCGGCGGTATTCGTCTGGCACTGGCTCAGTACCGGGAATTGGCGGCGTTCGCTCAGTTCGCTTCCGACCTGGACGAAGCCACCCGTGAGCAGCTTGAGCACGGCCAGGCCGTTACCGAGCTGATGAAGCAGAAGCAGTACAGCCCGATGTCCGTGGCCGAGATGGGTGTGGTGTTGTATGCGGCGAACGAGGGTTACCTGAAAGGCATCGAGATCAACAAGATCGGCGCCTTCGAAACCGCCCTGCTGGATTATATGAACAGCGAACAGAAAGCGTTGATGGACAAGATCAACGAAAAGGGTGACTACAACGATGAGATCCAGGCCGGCATCAAAGAGGCCATTGATCAATTCAAGTCTACCCAAACCTGGTAATTCGCTAAGAAAGGATTAGTCCTATGGCTAGCGGTAAAGAGATCAAAGGCAAGATCTCTAGTGTCCAGAGCACGAAGAAGATCACTCGTGCGATGGAGATGGTGGCAGCCAGTAAAATGCGCAAAGCGCAGGACCGTATGGCTGCCAGCAAGCCCTATGCAAGCCGTATGCGTCAGGTGGTTGCTCATCTTGCCAACGCCGATCTGGAATACCGGCACATCTACCTGCAAGAGCGGGAGGTGAAGAACGTCGGTTACATCGTGGTGACGTCCGACCGTGGTCTCAGTGGTGGCCTCAACGCCAACCTGTTGAAAAAGGTCGTGAAAAGCGCCCAGCAGTGGGAGCAGGACGGCGCCAAGGTGCAATACTGCGTGATCGGCAACAAGGGTATCGGCTTCTTCAAGAGCGTTGGCGGTGATGTTCAGGCCACCGTCAACGGCCTCGGCGACACCCCTCACCTGAATGATCTGATCGGTTCCATCAAGGTGATGCTGGACGCCTTTGAAAATGGTGAGATCGACCGGCTGCACCTGGTGTACAACGAGTTCGTGAACACCATGACGCAGTCCCCCAAAAGCATTCAGTTGCTGCCGCTTGAAGCTTCGAAAGACGAAGAGTTTCAGCGCCATTGGGACTATATCTACGAGCCTGAGCCCAAGGAAATCCTGGATGAGCTGCTGATCCGGTTCATCGAATCCCAGGTTTATCAAGGCGTGGTCGAGAACAATGCCTGTGAACAGGCAGCGCGCATGGTCGCCATGAAGGCGGCCAGTGATAACGCCGGCGAGATCATCAATGATCTGCAGCTGGTGTACAACAAGGCGCGCCAGGCGGCCATTACGCAGGAAATTTCTGAAATCGTTGGTGGTGCCGCCGCGGTCTAGTGTCTGTTTCAGACAGCACGCGGCGAAAACGCAAGTTAAGAGGATGCAAGCATGAGTAGCGGTCGTATTGTTCAGATCATCGGTGCTGTGATCGACGTCGAATTCCCGCGCGAAAACGTGCCTAAGGTGTATGACGCTCTCACCGTGGACGGCACCGAAACGACGCTGGAAGTTCAGCAACAGTTGGGCGACGGCGTGGTACGCACCATCGCCATGGGTTCCACCGAAGGGCTCAAGCGGGGCCTGGGCGTCACCGACACCCAGGAGCCGATCCAGGTACCGGTGGGCACCAAGACCCTCGGCCGGATCATGGACGTGTTGGGCCGCCCGATCGATGAAGCGGGCCCCATCGGTGAAGAAGAGCGCATGTCCATTCACCGTGACGCACCCTCTTACGCGGAGCAGGCAGCCTCCAACGAACTGCTCGAGACCGGCATCAAGGTGATCGACCTGGTTTGCCCGTTCGCCAAGGGCGGTAAAGTCGGCCTGTTCGGCGGCGCCGGCGTGGGCAAGACCGTGAACATGATGGAGCTGATCCGGAACATCGCCATCGAGCACTCCGGTTATTCCGTGTTCGCCGGTGTGGGTGAGCGTACCCGTGAGGGTAACGACTTCTACCACGAGATGAAGGACTCCAACGTTCTCGACAAGGTGTCGCTGGTGTATGGCCAGATGAACGAGCCGCCGGGCAACCGTCTGCGTGTGGCGCTGACCGGTCTGACCATGGCCGAGAAGTTCCGTGACGAAGGCCGCGACGTACTGTTCTTCGTCGACAACATCTACCGGTACACCCTGGCGGGCACCGAGGTATCGGCACTGCTGGGCCGGATGCCCTCCGCGGTGGGTTACCAGCCGACTCTGGCGGAAGAGATGGGCGTTCTGCAGGAACGGATCACCTCCACCAAGACCGGCTCCATTACCTCCGTGCAGGCCGTCTACGTACCCGCGGATGACTTGACCGACCCCTCGCCGGCGACCACCTTCGCCCACCTGGACGCCACCGTGGTACTCAGCCGTGACATCGCCTCCAAGGGTATCTACCCGGCGATCGACCCGCTCGATTCCACCTCACGTCAGCTCGACCCGCTGACCATCGGTCAGGAACATTACGATGTCGCTCGGGGTGTGCAGACCGTGCTGCAGGGCTACAAGGAGCTGAAGGACATCATCGCGATTCTGGGTATGGACGAGCTGTCCGAAGAGGATAAGCTGACCGTATACCGCGCGCGTAAGATTGAACGCTTTCTGTCCCAGCCGTTCTTCGTGGCGGAGGTGTTCACCGGCTCACCGGGCAAATACGTTTCCTTGAAGGACACTATCCGGTCCTTCCAGGGCATCCTGAACGGTGATTACGACCACATCCCCGAGCAGGACTTCTACATGAAGGGCTCCATCGACGAAGTTGTAGAGGCCTACAACAAACGCGGTGACAAGTAACCGCCCGGGGAGGAACAGAGATGGCGATGACCGTGCATTGCGATATCGTTAGTGCCGAAAAGCAGCTGTTCTCCGGACTGGTCGAGCTGGTAGTAGCCGCTGGTGTGGAAGGGGACCTGGGCGTAATGCCCGGTCACGCACCCTTGCTCACCCGGCTTAAGCCCGGCCCGGTTCGCGTGAAGAAGCAGAACGGGGACGAGGAAGTATTCTACGTCTCCGGCGGCTTCCTGGAAGTCCAGCCGAAACTGGTCACCGTGCTGGCGGACACCGCCGAGCGCGCCCAGGATATGGACGGTGCCCAGGCCGAAGAAGCCAAGCAGCGTGCCAAGGAAGCCCTGGAAGGCAAAAACGCCGACATGGACTACTCGCGCGCCGCCATCACCCTGGCCGAAGCGTCCGCGCGCTTGCGTACCATCGAGCAAATCAAGAAGATGGCCAAGCGGTAACGCCCGGCTTTCGGTACAAGCTGAATCAAAAAAGGGTGGCTCTGAGCTGCCCTTTTTTTGTTATCACCACAGAACTCAAGGAAGCGGAGCATGAATCTGGCGGTAGTGATTCTCGCGGCGGGCAAGGGAACCCGCATGAAATCGGATCTCCCCAAGGTCCTCCACCCGATTGCCGGGCGCCCCATGGTGCAACACGTGGTGGACGCGGCCGGCGCCCTCGACCCGGACAACACCGTGCTGATTTATGGCCACGGCGGTGAAGCCGTGCGCCAGGCGGTGACCGGTTCGCGGCTGCAATGGGCCGAGCAGGCCGAGCAGCTCGGCACCGGACACGCCGTGGCCCAGGCGCTGCCGCACCTGGAAGAAGACGTGGTACTGGTGCTGTACGGCGACGTGCCCCTGATTCAGCCGCAAACCCTGCGTGACTTCGTCGCCCGGGTGGACGACCAAAGCCTGGCGCTGATGACCCTGACTCTGGACGACCCCTCTGGGTACGGTCGTGTGATTCGCGACGCCGACGGCAACGTGCGACGCGTGGTCGAGCAAAAAGACGCCAGCGACGAGGAGAAAGCGGTCCGCGAAATCAATACCGGCATCCTCGCCTGCACCCGCCGCTTCCTGAACGACAGCCTGCCGCGGCTCTCCAACAGCAACGCCCAGGGCGAATATTACCTCACCGACCTGATCGCCATGGCCGTCGACGCGGGCATGGAAGTGGTCACCGAGCAGCCCGGGCACGCCTGGGAAGTGGACGGCGTCAACGACCGCGTCCAGTTGGCGCGTCTGGAGCGCGTCTACCAGCGCGTGCGCGCCGAAGCGCTGATGCGCGAAGGCGTCACCCTGCTCGATCCGGCGCGGTTGGATATCCGTGGCCACCTTCAATGCGGCCAAGACGTGACGCTGGACATCAATACCGTCCTCGTCGGCGACGTGGAAATCGGCGACCGTGTCACCGTGGGGCCGAATTGCCTGATCCGCAACGCCCGTATCGGCAACGGCACGCACATCGAGGCGAATTCGGTGGTGGACGGCGCGGTGGTCGGCGAAAACTGCCAGGTCGGCCCGTTTGCCCGTCTGCGCCCGGGTACCGAGCTGGCCGCTCAGGCCAAGGTCGGCAACTTCGTGGAAACCAAGCAGTCCTACGTGGGCGAGGGTTCGAAAGTGAACCACCTCACCTACATCGGCGACAGCCGCATCGGCAAGGGCGTCAATGTGGGCGCCGGCACCATTACCTGCAACTACGACGGCGTCAATAAGTTCCAGACGGTGATGAAAGACGGCGCCTTCATTGGCTCCAATTCATCGCTGGTGGCGCCGGTGACCATCGGCGAGAATGCCACCGTGGGCGCCGGCAGCGTGGTCACCAAGGATGTGCCCGACCAGGGCCTGGCGGTGGCCCGTGGGCAGCAGCGCAATATCCAGAACTGGTCGCGGCCGGAAAAGAAATAGGCACGGACAAAAAGGGAAACGCAAATGTGTGGAATCGTCGGCGCCATCGCCCATCGTAACGTCAGTAATATCCTGATCACCGGCCTCAAACGTCTGGAATATCGGGGCTACGACAGTGCCGGCGTGGCCCTGCTCAACGACCAGGGGCTCACCCGCGTGCGACGTCAGGGCAAGGTGGCGGCGCTGGAAGACGCGGTGCGCGAGGAAAGCAGCGCCGGTTTCCTGGGCATCGCCCATACACGCTGGGCCACCCATGGCCGCCCCTCCGAGGATAACGCCCACCCGCATATGTCCGGTCACGGTCTGGCGGTGGTGCACAACGGCATCATCGAGAACTTCCAGGAACTCAAGGACGAACTGGAAGCCGACGGTTACCGGTTCACGTCACAGACCGACACCGAAGTGATCGCCCACCTGATCCACCGCACCCTCAAGGACACCGGCAACCTGGTGGACGCGGTGCGCGCCAGTGTGCCGCGCCTGCACGGCGCCTACGCGTTAGGCGTGATCGACCAGGACGAGCCCGATCACCTGGTGGCGGTACGCTCCGGTTCGCCGCTGGTGGTGGGCCTGGGCATCGACGAAAATTACATTGCCTCCGACCAGCTCGCGCTGTTGCCGGTGACCAACCGCTTCATTTTTCTCGACGAAGGCGATCTGGTCGACATCACCGTGGACGCGGTCAACATCATCGGCGCCGACGGCCAACCCGCGGAGCGTACCGTGCACGAGCTGGACGGCACCCACGAGGACGCGGACAAAGGGCCCTACCGGCACTACATGCAGAAGGAAATCTTCGAGCAGCCCGCCGCCATCCAGCGCACCCTGGAAGGACGCATTGATTCGCCGGACGCGGTCAGCGCCGCCTTCGGCGACAGCGCCACCGCCATTTTCGACCGGGTCCAAACCGTACAGATCGTTGCCTGCGGCACCAGCTACCACGCCGGCATGGTGGCCCGCTACTGGCTGGAAGCCATGGCCGGTATCCCCTGCCAGGTGGAAGTCGCTAGCGAATTCCGCTACCGGCGCCACGTGGTGCCCGAAGGCACCCTGTTCGTCACCATTTCACAAAGCGGTGAAACCGCCGACACCCTGGCCGCCCTGCGTGACACTGGCGGCAAGGACTACGTCGGCCGGCTGGCGATCTGCAATGTGAACGGTTCCTCGCTGGTCCGTGAATCGGAACTGGTGTTTCTCACCAAAGCCGGCCCGGAAATTGGCGTTGCCTCCACCAAGGCGTTCACTACCCAGCTGACCGGCCTGATGATGCTGGTGCTGGCCCTGGGCCGCCGCAAGGGGCTGGGCGACGACGCCATCGAGACGATCCTCTCCGAGTTGCGCCAACTGCCCAATCTGCTCGAACAGGCCGCCGCCCTCGACAAGCCCATCGAAACCCTGTCCCGCGCCTTCGTGGAAAAGCACCACACCCTGTTCCTGGGTCGTGGCGTGCATTTCCCGGTGGCCATGGAAGGGGCGCTCAAGCTTAAGGAAATTTCCTACATCCACGCCGAGGCCTACCCGGCTGGCGAGCTTAAGCACGGCCCGCTAGCCCTGGTCGACAAGGAAATGCCGGTGGTGGCCGTGGCGCCCAACGATCAGTTGCTGGAAAAGCTTAAATCGAACCTGCAGGAAGTCCGCGCCCGGGGCGGCGAACTCTATGTGTTCGCCGACAAGAACGCTCAGGTAAAAGAAGGTGAGGGCATCCACGTGCTGAACATGCCCGCCGTCCCGGAAAGCATCGCGCCGATCGTCTACACCGTGCCGCTGCAACTGCTCAGCTACCATGTGGCGGTGCTGCGCGGCACCGATGTGGATCAGCCGCGCAACCTGGCTAAATCAGTGACGGTGGAGTAACGGCCCCTAGTCTTCGAACAGAGACAGGTACTCCCCGTAGCCGAGCTCTTCCATCTTCTCCTTGGGGATGAATTCCATCGCGGCGGAGTTCATGCACCAGCGCTGGCCGGTGGGTGCCGGCCCGTCATCGAACACGTGCCCCAGGTGCGAATCCGCGTAGCGGCTGCGCACCTCGGTGCGGGCCGCCCACCATAGGGTTTTGTCTTCATGGGTGGTCACGAACCGGTCGTCGATGGGCTTGGTGAAACTCGGCCAGCCGGTACCGGAATCGTACTTGTCCGTGGAGGAGAACAGCGGCTCGCCGCTGATCACATCCACATAGAGGCCTTCTTTTTTCAGGTCGTGGTAGGGGTTCTTGAAGGCCCGCTCGGTGGCGTCGTCGCGGGTCACCTGGAAGGCGATTTCCGGCAGCGCCTGCTTGAGCACCTCATCGGACGGCCGTTTGAAGCGCTCCGGGCCTTCCCAGGGTGCACCCAGGTTCAGCTCGTCCTGTTCCTCTTCTTCCTCCATCGAGGCGTTCAGCCAGGGGCGCGCGTCCGGGTCTTCCCAGTGTTTCTCCAGAAACTGATCGCGGCCTGAGTTATAGCGGTAGAATTTATAGCGCAGAGCGCTCTTCTTGTAATAGTCCTGATGGTAGTCCTCGGCCTTGTAGAACGCCTTCAGCGGCACGATTTCGGTGACCACGTCCTTGTCGAAACGGCCGCTCTCATCAAGGGCTTTCTTGGACGCCTCCGCCAGCGCTCGCTCGTCATCATTCTGATAGAAGATGGCGCTGCGGTATTGCGAGCCCTGGTCGATAAACTGGCCATCCGGGTCGGTGGGGTCGATGTGTTTCCAGAACCAGGCCAGCAGGTTTTCATAGCTCACCACCTCCGGGTCGTAGAGCACCTTCACGACCTCGGTATGGCCGGTCCGGCCGCCGGCTACCTCCTGGTAGGTGGGGTCCACCTCGTCGCCACCGGCGTAGCCGCTAATCGCTTCGGACACACCGTCAAGCTCTTCAAAGTCGGCTTCGGTGCACCAGAAGCAGCCTCCGGCGAATACGGCGCTGGCCTGGGCGGCCAAGGCCGGCCCGCTTACCAACACCATCAGAAAAACCAATACGCGTATCATAGTTGCCTCCTTTAGCGAACCTTGGATGCGTCCGGAGGGCGAATGTTACATCGCCTACCCGGCCGGCATGGCCCGCCTCGGCATTGATTGTGCGCTGTCCGCCGTGTGGATGGCGACAACGCCGGCAAATCGTTTCGCCGCGCCGTGTATCCGGGCTACCATACTTTGAGCCGGACGGGTCCGGGCACAAAGGGAGCGATGGCAATGAGCATGATTAAGGAATTCCGTGAATTCGCCGTGCGCGGCAATGTGGTGGATATGGCCGTGGGGATCATCATCGGCGGCGCGTTCGGCACTATCGTGAAAAGCCTGGTGTCCGACGTGATTATGCCGCCGGTGGGGCTGCTGCTGGCGGATGTCGATTTTGTCGATCTGTTCGTGGTGCTCAAGGGCAACGGGCCTTTCGCCACCCTCGCCGACGCCCAGGCGGCGGGTGCCGTGACGCTGAATTACGGTGTCTTTATCAACAATGTGATCAGTTTCCTGATCGTTGCCTGGGCGGTGTTTTTCCTGGTGCGCGGGCTTAACCGGGTCAAGCGCAAGGAAGAAGAGGCCGCCCCGGTGGAACCGCCGCCCACCCCTGAAGTGCCGGAAGACATTCTGTTGCTGCGCGAAATCCGCGATAACCTCAAGCGCTGATGAGTGACGGGATCTGGGGGGCTGAGCACGGCACCGCACGCCAAGAAGAAGTAGAAGACTCCCATTTTTGCCTGCTCGCGGACAGCGAGGAAGCCTTCGTGCTGCGCGCCGCCACCGCACGCCTGGCACGGCGGACCCTGGATCTGCAGTACTACATCTGGGAGGACGACCGGATCGGCAAGCTGCTGGTCTACCGGGCGCTGGAAGCCGCCCGCCGGGGCGTCAAGGTGCGGCTGCTGCTGGATCATGCCAACCAGCTCGGTCGGGACGTGAAATGGGCCGCGCTGAACGCGCACCCCAATGTGGAGATACGCCTGTTCAATCCGTTCCGGGGCCGCTACAAGCACATTATTCAGTGGCTCTACCACGCCCCCCGGCTGAACCACCGCATGCACAACAAGGCTTGGATCGTCGATGGCGAGCGGGCTATTGTCGGTGGCCGCAACGTCTCGGAGCACTACTTCGGCGTGCACCCGGAGGCTAACTTCCGCGACCTGGATATCTACGCCCGCGGGCCGATCGTGGCGGAAACCCGTGCCGCCTTCGACGCCTATTGGCATAGTGACGTCTGCGTGCGCCTGCGGTCCCTGCGCCGCCGCTCCCGCGTTCACGCCGACCGATTGTGGGAGCAGCTGGTGGGCTGGCGAAAAAGTTTGGACGGTTTTCCCTACCGTTACGAACAGGATGTCGCCCATTTCGAAGACATTCTCGGCGCCGCCGACCGCCGCCAGATTCAGGCGCCGGCCGTCTTGCTGTTCGATCCCCCGGATAAGGCCAAGGGCGCCACCCAGCGTCTGATGGGCGACCAGCTCGGCCGGCTGCTGGGGCAGCGCTCCCTGAGCGAGATTCTGATCGAGGCGAGTTACTTTATCCCCGGGGATGAGTTCACCGCCGCCCTGGCGGACCTGCACCGCAACGGCTGCCGGGTGGCATTGCTTACCAACAGCCTGGCCACCAACGACGTGATCGCCGCCCACGCCGCCTACGCCCGCTATCGCCCGGCGCTGCTGCGCGGCGGCGTGGAGGTGCACGAATTGCAGGCCAATGCCCGCGCCCACCGCCACCACGCCCGGCTATTGCGCGGTCGCGGGCGTTCCAAGTCCAGCCTGCACACCAAAGCCATGGTGCTGGACCGCCAGGAGTTGTTCGTGGGCTCGTTCAATCTGGATCCGCGCTCGGTGAACGTGAACACGGAAATGGGCTATTACGTGGACAGCGAAGCGCTGGCCGGGGAAGTGGCCGCGTTCGTGGAAGAAGGCATGGCGCCCCAGAACAGCTACCGGGTCAGCAGCGACGACCAGGGGCTGTTGTGGGGCGCCGGCAACGAACAGGGGCCGGTTCAATATCGAAACGAACCCCGGGTCAGCCCGCTGCGCCGGCTGGCCTCGCAACTATGCGCCTTGTTGCCCATCGAAAATTTGCTTTAGCGCTGGGCCCGCGGGCGCTCAGTCCCGCTTGCTCTGCGCCAGTTCTTTCCAGTACGGGTCGCGCAGGTCGCGTTTAAGAATCTTGCCGATGGTGCTGCGCGGCAGATCGTCGCGGCGCTCCAGGCCGGACAGGCGCTGCCCCTTGCCCAGTTGCTGGTTGGCCCGGTCGCGAATCGCCTCCAGGTCGCCGCTGGCGCCCTCGCGGAGCACCACCAGACCCAGCGGCGTTTCGCCCCACTGCTCGCTGGGCACCGCGATCACCGCCGCGTCGATCACCTCGTCGTCCTTGAGCAGCACCTTCTCCAGGTCTTCCGCGTAGACGTTGAAGCCACCGGAAATGATCATATCCTTGCGGCGATCCAGCACCGACAGGAAGCCGTCCTCGTCCAGGCGGCCCATGTCGCCGGTGCGGTAGAACACTTCGCCCTCGGCGCTGGTCCACAGCAGCTCGCTGGTTTTGTCTTCACGCTTGTAGTAACCGCGCATCATGGCACCGCTGCGGCCGACGATCTCGCCGATCTCGCCGGCCGGCAGCTCTTTCAGATCCTCGCCGATGATGCGCAGCTCGCAGCCCGGGCTGGCCTTGCCCACGGTGGCCCATTTGGTGGGGTTCTCGGCGCAGTTCAGGGTGGTGGTGACACCGCCCTCGGTGAGGCCGTAGAACTCCAGAATATTGCCCGGCCAACGCGCCATGGCGTCGGCGATGACGTGGGCGCGCAGCGGCGCGCTGGTGGAGAATTTCACCTTGAAGCTGCTCAGATCGAAGCGGTCGAAATCCGGCTCGGCGAGAATGCGTTGATACTGCACCGGCACCAGCATGGCGTGGGTGGCACGATGCTGCTCGGCCAGCTCCAGAAAGCGGTGGGCGTCGAACTTGGCCATGCTGACGATGGTGCCGCCGCCGAACAGGGTGGGCAGCACCGATACCAGGGTGGTGTTGGAATACAGTGGCGTGGAGACCAGGTTCACCGCCGTTTCGTCGTAACCCAGGGCGCCCACGCGCTCGAGCTGACGGGCACGCAGGCGGTGGTCATGAAGGATGCCCTTGGGCACCCCGGTGGTGCCGGAGCTGTAGATGATATTGAAGGGGTCATCCAGCGAGGACCTGTGGTCGGGGGCGTCGCTGGCAGGCTCGCCCAGCCAGTCGTCGAAGGCCAGCCAGCCGTCGGCTTGGAAATCCAGGCTGATGCGGGTGTTCTCGTCGATGTTGTCGAGCCCGTCGAGCAGCGGCTCGATCAGGTTGCGGTGCTTGGCGGACACGAACAGAAAGCGGGCGTCGCAGTCGTTGACCATCAGCGCCAGGGTGTCGCCGGCCGCCATGCCGGACAGCGGCACCATGCAGCCGCCGGCGGTGAGCGTGCCCATGAACAGGGTCAGGTAGCGGGCGCTGTTCTCGGACAGGCCGGCGACGGTCTCGCCCCGCCGCAGACCGGCGGCGCGCAGACGGTTGGCCACCCGATTCACGTTATCCACGAACTGACGCCAGGTAAGCATGCCGGTTTCGTCGTATACCGCCGGCTTGTCCGGCTGGGCTGCCGCCAGGGCTTGCAGGCGCTCGGGGACGGATACAAAAGCCTCCGCGTCCATTGTCGGCGCGTAGACGGGCATCGCTTCACTTACCGCGGTCATGGGTTTCTCCCGATTCGATGGCATTCCGGTTAAAGTGGAATTTTGTTTTAAATTTGGCCAAGAAGCATACTCCCCGGTATGCCCGGGCTCAATACTGACCGGTCACGCTTTGCCGCAGGCCGCTCGACCAAAGGCTAATAACGCCGCTTTAAGGGGGCGTGCTAGTTGTCTCGTAAGAGGCCTGCGGGTCGGCTTATCGCCGCGGCCACAAGCACATAACAACAATCCGGGGAACCGTCATGGGACTAAAAAAAGGCATGGGCCTGGTCGCCGCCTGCTTGCTGGCCAGCGCCGCGCACGCGGCCACACCGGTAAAGCTGGGCCTCAACTACCCGCACACCGGGGAATACAGCGAAGAAGGGCTGATGCAAAAGCGTGGTGCCCTGATGGCCATCGACGAACTCAACGCCGCCGGCGGTGTGCGCGGCCGGCCGCTGGAACTGATCGAGCGGGACTCCGCCTCCCAGGCGGAGCGGTCCCGGCGCAACGTGGACGAACTGGCCGCCGAAGGCGCGGCCATGCTGTTCGGCGGCTCCTCCAGCGGTGTCGCCATCGCCGCCAGCAAGCAGGCGCGCAAACACGACCTGCTGTATTTCGGCACCCTCACCTATTCCAACGACACCACCGGCAAGGACGGCCATCTGGGTATGTTCCGCGAGTGCTACAACGCCTGGATGGCGGCGCGGGTGCTCGGTGATTACCTCAAACGCGAGTACCAGGACAAGAAGTACTTCTACGTCACCGCCGACTACACCTGGGGGCACACCACCGAGGCCTCCATGCGGGAATTCACCGACACCAAGGACGGTGGCCGCCACGCCTCGGTGCTGGTGCCGTTCCCCGGCGGTCGCTACCACGAAATTGAAGAGGCCATGCAGGCGGCCGCGGACAGCGACGCGGACGTTCTGGTGATGGTGCTGTTCGGCGAGCAGATGGTGCGCGGCATGACCATCGCCCAACAGAAGAAACTGCCCGAGCGCATGCAGATCGTGGTGCCCAACCTAACCCTCAGCATGGTCGAGCAGACCGGGCCCTTCATCATGGCCGGTGTGATCGGCGCGGCGCCCTGGACCTGGAACGTGCCCTACGAATACGGCTTTGAGCGCGGCCAGCGATTCGTGGAAGAATTCTCCCAGCGCTACCGTACCCGCCCGTCCACCTCGGCGGCCTCCGCCTACAGCATTGTGCATCAATGGAAAGAGGCGGTGGAACGCGCCGGCGGCTTCGCCAGCGACGGCGTGCGGCGCGCCCTGGAGGGCCACAGCTACACCCTGCTCAAGGACCAACAGCAATGGCGTGCCTTCGATCATCAGAACGTGCAAAGTGTCTACGCCGTGCGTATCAAGGCCCGTGATCAGGTCATGAAAGACGAGTACCGGCAGAATTTCTTTGAGATTATCAGCCGCATGCCCGGCGAGGACGCCGCCATCACGCGCAGCCAGTGGCTGGCCGAACGGCGCCGCGCGGGCGTGCCCGAACAACTTGAATAGGAGTTTCCATGAGCGACCGCTTCCGCTTCCGTTTCCGGGTCCGCTACAACGAATGCGATGCCCAATTGGTGGTGTTCAATGCCCGCTACGCGGACTATGTGGACCTGGCGATGACCGAATTCATGCGTTCGCTGGGGCGGGACTACAACGCGTTGCTGGCCAGAGGCCTGGACAACCAAGTGGTCAAGTTGACCCTGGAATGGAAAGCGCCGGCGCGCTTCGACGACGTGGTCGATGTTCACGTGCGCACGCTGAAGGTGGGCAACAGCTCGTTCACGCTGGAACACGAAATGGTGCACGCGGAGAGCGGTCGCTCGCTATGCCGGGCGGAGGCGGTGTACGTGATGATGACCACCGAGCCGTTCGAAAAAACCACCGTGCCCGATGATCTTCGGGCGGCCCTATTGGAGGGCGCGCCCGGCAAGATCATCGACCAGTCGGGGTGACGGGCTCCAAGCTCCAAGCAGGCGTTGTGGGAGCGGGCCCCGCCCGCGAAAGGGCGGTCTTAGCCGCCCGGCAGGATACCAGAGACATTGCTGGTGGCAGGGTTAGAAACCTCTCTGGCATCCTGCCGACAAGCTGCGCTTGCCTTTCGCGGGCAAGGCCCGCTCCCACGAGGCCGCGTTTCAACGTTCAACCTGGAACTTGCAACCGGGTCGTTGACCGACACGATGCCCTTGGCTTGCAGCTCGTTAATCGCTGACTTTCAGTACCACCTTACCCTTGGCGCGGCGCGAGCTCAGCGCCGCCAGGGCGTCCTCGTACTGCTCGAAGGGGAACACCTCGCTGACGCGCGGGTCGATCTTGCCTTCGGCGAACAGCTGCATCAGCTCCTTCACGTTCTGGATGTGCTCTTTCGGCTCCTTGGCGGTGAAGGCGCCCCAGAACACGCCCACTACGCTGCAGCCCTTGAGCAGGGTCAGGTTGGCGGGGATCTTGGGAATCTCACCGGCGGCAAAACCGACGATCAGGAAACGGCCGTTCCAGGCCATGTTGCGCAATGCCGGCTCGGTAAAGCGGTCGCCCACCGGGTCGTAGATCACGTCGATGCCCTGCGGGTAGCGGCTCTTGAGCGCTTCCTTGAGGTCTTCGTCGGTGTAGTTGATCAGGTCGTCGGCGCCGGCTTCCTTGGCCACCTGCAGCTTGTCGTCGGTGCTGGCGGCGGCGATCACCTTGGCGCCCATCGCCTTGCCCAGCTCCACCGCGGCCAGGCCCACGCCGCCGCTGGCGCCCAGCACCAGCAGGGTCTCGCCGGGCTGAATGTTGGCGCGCTGCTTCAGAGCGTGATAGCTGGTGCCGTACACCATGCTGAAGGCGGCGGCGGTTTCGTCTTTCATGCCGTCGGGCACCGGAATCACGCGGCTCTCGCCGATCACCATTTCCTCGGCGAAAGAGCCGTAGCCGGTCAGGCCCATGACGCGCATGCCGGGCTTCAGGTTTTTAACGTCCGGACCCACCTCGATAATCTCGCCGGCCATTTCGCCGCCCGGTGAAAACGGCAGCTCCGGTTTGATCTGGTACTTGCCCTCAATAATCAGGGTGTCGGGAAAGTTCAGGCCGGCGGCCTTCACCTTCACTTTGACCCCGTCGCCGCTCACTTGGGGTGAGGGGATGTCCTCGATCACCAGCTTGTCCGCCGGCCCCAGTTCCTTGCAGAGAATGGCGCGCATGCTTATCTCCCGAATAGTGCCTGTTATAAAAAATAGCTCTGTGAAACGGACACGCTAACGCCGGCCCGCCAATTAAACAAATGCATGAGAATCATCGAAGCGCATAAGCTGCGTGCATCATGGGTGGTCGGTGTTAGCACTCACTTACTTCGAAGCGGCCAGATCCCGGCAACGCCTCCACCAGTTGCGCGCCGCAGAGTTTCGAGGGGGTGTAGCAGCCGGGCGCCGGCGCCTGGTCCTCAATAAAGCGCCGCACCGCGAGGGCGCCGTCCACGGTCAACGCGTAGCCGTTGGCGGTGCGCAGCCGGATTACCCGCTGTTCGCCGGTGCCGTTGCGCGCCTCCCCCCATACATGGGTGGCCAGGCGGGCGCGGGTTTGTTCGTCCGGCCCTTTCACGCGCCGGTCGACCAGGGACTTCAAATAGCCCTGAATCACTGGCAGCGACATCAGCGGCCGGGTCACGTTGCCGGCCTTGGCGGCCCAGATCAGCCAGCGCGGCGTGGGCACGAACACCTGAATGTTGTCGATGCCGGTGCTCTGCCAGGCGGTGGTGACATCGCCCCAGGGAATGGTCATGGCCCACTGCGGGCCGGCGCCGAAATCAATGCGCCGCACCTTCCAGCCCAGCGGCACCTCGGCCAGTTGCCCCTTGATGCGGGCACGGCCGCCATCGGCGAGGGCTTCCACCAGTGTTTTGGCGGTGCCCGGAGAAAGGCCCGAGCGGGTCGAGAAGCCCAGCGACAGCTCGCGGGCATCGGGCAGGGCTTCTTTGAGGCGAGCGGCCACGCAGTCGGTGGGAATCACATCGAAACCGACCCCCGGGCAGGCAATGATGCCGGCCCGCTCGATGCGCGCGGCCTGGGCAAACACATGCTCGAACACCGCCACCTCGCCGGTGATATCCAGGTAGTGGGTGCGTGCCCGCAGGCAGCCTTCCAGCATCGCCCGGCTGGTGCGCGAAAACGGGCCGGCGCAGTGCAGCACCAGGTCCACATCGGCCAGCTCGTCCGCCAGGGTGTCCGGGTCGTCCAGGGCGAACACCCGGTATTCCAGCCCTTCCTGTTCCGCCAGCGGTGCCACCTTGGCTTCACGGCGGCCGGCCAGAATCGGCTTGAGCCCCTGGCCACGGGCGGTCCGGGCGATCAGCTCGCCAGTGTAGCCATTGGCACCGTAGATCATCCAACGCATAGCCATCGCTCCACGGGTTATTAATGGTGAAAGAGTACTCTCCCGCCACGAGACATAATACCGTCCCAACCTTTCTACAAAGCGGCCTTTGTGGGAGCGGGCCCCGCCCGCGAAAGGCCGGCAAAGCCGGCCGGCAGGATCCCAGAGGCATCTCTAACAGAAGCACCACCAAGGTCTCTGGCATCCTGCCGGCAAGCGGAGCTTGCCTTTCGCGGGCAGGGCCCGCTCCTACAAGCGCTTTACCCTCAGCGGTGGTTGGTGAACTCCACCACTTGCTGGAAGGTGGGGCGGTTCTGCCAGTGGATCGCCGGCACCGAAGAGAGGCCGATGGCGCGGTGCTGGATGGCGTCGGCGCTTTCGTCGGCGTCCCAGCTGTCCTGGTTGGCCAGGCCGCCGAGATCGTCCAGGGCCAGCGTCAGGCTTTCGGCCAGGGCGGCGCGGCAGGCCTCCGCCGTGTCGCTGTCGGCGCAGCGCAGCCGCTGGTAGGGCTGTTGGCTGCTGCCCAGCGCCTGTTCCAGCACCCGCTCCAGGTAGCCGTAGTAGCCGTTCTGGTAGGCCGACCCACCGGCGCCGGGGGCGTTATCGCGGCCCACCAGGGAGACATTGCCGGCGCCGGTCTCTTCCAGCGCGGTCACCTGCGGCAGCAGCGTCTCGATCATGCGGGTGTACCAGGCGTCCATCAGCGCCACTTCCGCCTGGGCGTCGTATTCGCCGTCGCCGTCCCGGTCGCGCCGGTAGGCACCGCCGTCCACCCAGGCCTGCATCATCTCGACCACCGAGGCCTCGTCGCCGGTGACCGGCGTGCTTTGCAGCAGCGCCAGGGCTTTGGGCAGCACTTCCTGGCCGCGCAGATCGACCACCGCCGCGTCGCCCATGGCTTCCACCATATTGGCCCGGGTCACGTTGCCCTGCCGCACCAGGTCCTGCAGACGGACATCGAGCATGTCGTTGCGGTGGGCGGAGCTATAGGTGGCGTTGGCGTCGGCGGCCCACCAGTCGCGGGCGGGCCGGTTGTTCCAACTGGCCAGATAGCCGCGCTCCGGGTTGGCGTCGTTGGGGTGCGCTTCCAGGTCGATAAAGCCCTGCCAGTCGAACTGGCCATTGCCCCAGCTGGGCAGCTCCGGATGCACCCCGGCGGCGCGTTGCGGATAGAGCCCGGAGTGGAAGAAGGCGATGTCGCGGTCGTCGATGTAGAACCAGTTGAAACTGCCGGTGGTGTTGTTGAACACCTCCTGGAAGCTGCGCACGTCGTGAACGTCGTTGCGGGTCGCCTGCAGGAACGGCAGCGCGGTATCCAGCTCGGCGAAATAGGTGCTGCGTTGACGGGTCAGCGCCACCGGCTGGCCGGCCACGCTAGCGAAGCCGATCACCGGGCCGTATTCGTCGGTGCGAATCACCCGACGCTGCACGGCCACGTTCTGGCCGATGGTGGCCGGGTCGTCGGTGGGCACCGCCAGGTTCCAGCGCGCCGCCCAGGTATCGTCGATCACGTCGAAGGGCCGGCACTGGCCGCCGAGTTGGTAGCCCCCTTCGCCGTGGGCCGGTGCCTCGGCGGGCTGGCACAGCCGCACCACGCGCACGTCGGTCAGGTCCGAGCTGCCGGACGTGGCGCTCCAGGCGAAATCCGGGCCGCGCCCGATCACCACATAGGGCAGACCGGTGAAGGTCATGCCGCGGCTGTTGATGTCACCGCCGTGGACCGACATTTCCAGCAGCAACTGGGGCACGAAGTAGCTGGTTTGCGGGCCGAACACCGCCAGCGGCCGGCCGCTGGCGCTGTGTTCCGCGTTCAACAGCAAAGCGTTGGAGATGGCGTTGGGGAAGCCGTCGCGCAGGCCCGCCACGCCACGGGCCAGATGGCCGACTCGCTCACGCACCGCCAGCCGCTGGGCGTCACTCAGTTCGCCGGGCAGGGCCGTCGGTTCGGGGGCGTCGCGCCACAGTTTGTCCATCTCAATGGTAACCCGGGCCCAGCGGGCCGCCAGGTTCGGTTCGCCGTCCGGGAGGTCGGACGATGCCAGCGACAACAGGCCGCCGAGCAGCTCGCCAACCGCGTCCAGCAAGCCGCCCACGGCGCCGGTGCCCGGCAGCGCCGGCACATTACCTACCGCCGTGGGGCAGGTGGGCTGGCCGGGTCGACCACAGGGCTCGGTGGTCAGCGGCTGGTAGCTTTGGAAGGAGCCGGCGTCGAACAGCACCGCCCCCGGGAAGCGACCGGCCAGTTCGCCGGACAGCGGACACAGGGTTTCGTCGATTTGCGGCGGCGACTGGGTGGTGAAGCGCCGCTCCGTGGTCACCGAGGATTCGTCGTCGGTGGCGTGACGCAGGTCGCGCCACAGCTCACAGGCGGCCTGGTCGGAGCCGGTTTGCTCGCGCAGCGCCTGCAGGAGCAGCACGTTGTCGTGCTCGCCACCGCCGCCGCCGGCGAAGATGCCCTGGATCAGGGTGGCGATGGCCACCACGTCCTCGATCACAAAGGGTTCCAACTGCACGCCCAGGCCCACGTACTCGATGGGCGCCTTGAGCAGGCCGCTTTGCACGTCTTCCACGTACTTGTTGAGGCCGGCCACATAGTGAACAGCGTCTTGATAGATCTGCGCGCCGTCGTCGCCGAAGCGGGCGATGGCGTTGGCGATCTGCTCGGTGCGGTCTTCCTCCCGGTAGGGTGCGTCCACGGCGATGTCCCGGTCGAAGGAGAAGTCCGCCGGCCCGAGGAATCGGGACAGCTCGCCACGTCCCGCGCGGCGCAGCACGTCAAGAAGGAACAGGCGGTCGGCGCCGGTTACATAGCCGGTACCGAACAGGGCGTCCGGGCGGCTGTCGCCGAAGATGTGCGGCACGCCGAAGCGGTCGCGCTTGATCGCCACGCTGCGGTTGCCCGCCGTCACGGTGATCTCGCTTTCCCAGTCGCCGGCGTCCGGTGCCAGCAGGGGGGCGTCCTTGAAGTAATCGGTGAGCTCGCCGTCGGTGAGGTCCTGGGGGCTGCGCACCAAAGCGTCGTACAGATCGAGCTGGTCGTCGAAGTGTGGCTCTTTGCTGAGCGCTGGCACCAGGCCGGTTTCGGCCACCAGGTCGTCCAGCAGCGTACTGATCAAGTCGGAGAGGCCGGGGATGTCGGCGGTCAGGTTGCTCAGGCCGCCGTTGTCGTCCTGCCCGGGGGGCAGGATGTTGAGCACTCGGCCATAGTCGGCGAACGGCGCGCTGACCTGGGAGGGCCGCTGCTCCGGCAGGGTCGGCTCGGAGGGCTCTTCGGGCTCCGGCTCCGGTTGCGGCGCCGGGTTATTGGGGCTGGGATCGCCGCCGCCGTTGCTGCCACCGCCGCCGCCGCAGGCACTGAGGAAAAGGGCCAGCAACACGCTGAGTATCAATCGATGAATCATACCGCCTCCCGGTTATTGTTTTATGGGTGTGGGGATAACCGCCAGATTGGCACGATGGTTCAAGTGGAGGGAGGCAAAACTACAAAAAGCCAGCGAAATGCTACCTGCCGGTTAAAAAGCAACGGCTTTCATATTGACAGTGTTCAATGGCGGGNTTGATGATGAAATAACCAGAGGCCGGCCAGGAGGATAACAACATGAATACGGCGGCGATGAATACGGAATGGCGGGACACCCGCCGTTATTGGTGGCTGCTCAGCACCCTCACCATGTTGTTGCCGGTGGGCGCGGTACTGATGGTTCAACTCACCGGCTGGCCGGTGATGTGGTGGTTCGGTTTTCTGTTCGTGTTCGGGGTGATCCCCCTGTTCGACGTGGTCCTCGGCGAGGAAACCGCCAACCCGCCGGAAGACAGGGTCGGTGAACTGGAACGAGATCGCTATTACCGCTATGCGGTCTATATCTCCGTACCGATGCTGTACGGCGCCTTTGTCTTTGGGGCCTGGGTGGCGGGTACCTGGGCTTTGCCCTGGTACAGCTACCTGGGGCTGGCGATTTCCACCGGCTGTGCGACCGGCATCGCCATCAACACCGGCCATGAGCTTGGCCACAAGAACGACCGTTTGGAAAAGTGGCTCGCCAAGCTTACTTTGGCCCCGGTGTTCTACGGGCATTTCTTCGTCGAACATAACCGCGGCCACCATGTGCGGGTGTCCACGCCGGAGGACCCGGCCTCGTCCCGTTTCGGTGAAAGCTTCTGGGAATTTCTGCCGCGCACCGCGATGGGCAGCCTGAGATCCGCCTGGCACCTGGAAAAGCAGCGTCTGGAGCGCCAGGGTAAATCGGTATGGCACTGGCGCAACGACAACCTGCAGGCCTGGGGCCTGTCGGTTCTGCTTTGGGGCGCGTTGGTCGTCTGGCTGGGCTGGGCGGTGCTGCCGTTTCTGATTATCCAGAGCCTGTTCGGGTTTCAGCTCCTGGAGGTGGTGAACTACCTGGAGCACTACGGCTTGCTGCGGCAGAAGAAGGAAAGCGGACGCTACGAGCGGTGTCGCCCGGAACACTCCTGGAATTCCAACCGGCGGGTGACCAACATCTTTCTGTATCAGTTGCAGCGCCACTCGGACCACCACGCCTACCCGACGCGCAGCTACCAGGCCCTGCGGCACTTCGACGAATCACCGCAATTGCCCGGCGGCTACGCCTCGATGATCCTGCTGGCGTGGATACCGCCGCTGTGGTTCCGGGTGATGGATCACCGCGTGGTGGCGCACCACAACGGAGACATGAGCCGGGCCAACATCAAGCCCTCGATCCGTGATCAAGTGATCGCTCAATAATGGTGGGAGCGGGCCACGCCCGCGAAAGGCAAGCAAAGCTTGCCGGCGGGATACCAGAGGTCTCTCTAAACGGAATCCCAAACCTCTCTGGAATCCTGCCGGGCGCGAAGCGCCCTTTCGCGGGCGTGGCCCGCTCCCACAAGGCCCGCTCGAACCAATCTCAGTGGTGCTTTTCCAAATGCGCCAGCACATTCTCCAGCCGGTCGACCAGCACCTTGTTGATGCTCTTCTCCAGCACCCGGCCCAGTTCGTCGTTGACCACCGCCTCGGCCAGCGGGCGGATGCGGGTAATGAACTCCGCCAGGCGCGCCACGTCCTCGCCCTCGGGCAGGCTGTTGGGGCCGTATTTCTCGTCCACCAGGTGCTCGACGATCATGTCGATAAAGCGTTCGGCGAGTTTGTCCACTTCCTGGCGCACCAGCCGCACATGGGTGAGCACCGCGTCCAGGGGCACGCCGTTCTCCACCAGCTCCTTGCCGGCGTTATAGATGCGCGGGTAGGGCACGCGCAGGCGCATGCCCTCGGGGATCATGTAGCCCAGCGACACCGCCTTGGTCATCACCTCCGGGGTGATGTCCTCGCCGAAATCGTCGATCAGATCCTGATAATCCTTATAGGAGGGCACCTCCGGGTTTTGCCAGGAGGTCACCGCCACCTCCAGCCCGAGAATGTCGTTCAGGTCGCGCCCCTGCTCCCAGGCGCCTAACAGGTCGCGGATATTGTTAAGCGTATAGCCGCGCTCGAGCAGCGCGCCGATGATCTTCAGGCGTGCCAGGTGCACATCGGTATAAATGCCGGTACGGCCGCGCTTTTCGGGCGGCGGTAGCAGGCCGCGGTCCTGGTAGGCGCGCACATTGCGCACCGTGGAGCCGGCTTCGCGCGCCAGCTGGTCGATGGTGAACTCCTGGCGTTTTTCCAGCTCCGGGAGCTCGCCTTTGCCCTCGGGCGCGCTTTGCTTGAGGCGGCGCAGAATCGCCGCCGGGGATTTCCGTGAAGAACTCATGAGCGCGATGATAGACCGGTTGCCGGCCGGGTGCCATGCATGCCTGGCGCCGCGATCACGGCGCGACGTCCAGTCGCGCCAGCCGGCGCGCCAGACCCGGCGCCCAGCGTCCGATCAAACGCATGCCGGCCGCCTCCACGCTGACCGGCACCTCGGCGCGGTTGCCCTGCACCGCGTCGACGATGGCGCGGGCCACGCGGTCGGCGGTGAAGCCGCGCTTATGATAAAGCCGTTGAGCGGCGTCACGGCGGCGGGTTTGCTCGTCATCGTCGACGCCGACAAAACGGGCGCGCCCGGTAATCGGCGTATCAATGATGCCCGGGCAGATCGCCGACACACCGATGCCCTGATCCGCCAATTCCGCGCGCAAACACTCGGTCAGCATCAGCACCGCGGATTTGCTGGTGGCGTAGGCCGGCAGCGCCCGGGACGGCAGATAGGCGGACGCCGAGGACACATTGACGATATGGCCGCTCTTGGCCTGGTCGACCATCTGCCGGGCGAACAGCCGGCAGCCGTGGATCACGCCCCACAGGTTCACGTCCAGCACTTGCTTCCAATCCTGCACGGTGGTGTCCAGCAGCGGGCCGGCCAGGCCGATGCCGGCGTTATTGACGACCACGTCCGGGGCGCCCAGCTCTTTGTCTACATAGCGCGCCAGCGCTTCCATGGAGCGGCTGTTGCCGACATCCGTCTTGCGGCTCAGGGCCTTGCCACCGGCCTCCTGGATGCGCTTGGCGGTGCGGGCGGCGGAGTCCGGGTCGATGTCAGTGCACAGGACGGTGGCGCCACGGGCGCCGAACGCCAGCGCGGTCTGCTTGCCGATGCCCGAACCGGCGCCGGTGATCACCACCAGCTTGCCGCTGTCCGGCCCGTCGCCGGCGGTCACCCGGGCCCGTTGCAGGGCCGCGTCGGCGGGCGCCCCTTCGATATGGGCGATAAAGGCTTTGAGATAGCGGGCGGTCAACGGCGCGTGGCCGAGCAAGGGCCCCCAGTGGCCGGTGTTTAATTCCCGGCGCCACAACTGGCCGGTCCAGGGCGGCACACTGTCCAGCAGCGCCGGCCCCACGTAGCGGTCACGGCGCGCCACCAGCAGTTGCACCGGCACCGTGGTGCGCCGCTCCTGGGGGTTGAGTAAACGCGGCACCATATTGGCCCGGTAGAGCGCCACGCCCTGGGCGCCGTCCCGGGTCTGGGTGGCGCTGATCGGGGCACTGAGGCCCTCGGTGCGCCTGAGCAGGTCGGGCCAGGCGTCGCCGAGCCCCATCTTCCAGGCCATCGGCGCCAGGGCCGGAATATGAAAGGCGCCGATGTACCAGCTTTTCGCCAACTGCCGCAGGCTTGCCGACAGATCCCCGGCGCCGGTGGCGCGCAGGTTGTGGCCGATATGATCCAGGCAGGGTCCGGACAAGCTGGTGTAAGAGGCAATGCGCTTTTCCGCGCCCGGTTCAGTGACCGCTTCCCAGGCCTGGATCGAGCCCCAGTCATGGCCCACCAGGTGCACCGGACGGCCCGGGCTCAGTGCGTCGATCACGGCGAACAGATCGGCGCGCAGCTCTTCCAGGCGATAGGCCTGGCGGGCGCGCGGCGAGGACGAGGCGCCGGCGCCGCGCACGTCATAGGTGATCAGGTGGTACTCATCGCCGAGTGCCCTGGCCACCGCGTCCCAGACGTCGCCGTTATCCGGGTAGCCGTGCACGAACAGCACCGCCGGGCCGTCCGGGTTGCCCCGTCGGCGGGTAGCCAGATTGATCCCGTCACGGATCACGGTGCGGTGCTGCCACTGTTCCATTGGTCTGTCTCTCGTCGAACCCATTTGGGAAGGAAACGTTTACACCGTTTGATGTAACAGTCAAACGGCCTTGTTGGCCGCCTGACCCGGCCGGGCCGTAGTTTGGGTCAATCTCGTTGAATTCTTGTTATAACCCCGCCGGTACCGTCGAATCGAGCGCCGTCTTGTCGTAGTCTTCACGCATTAATGCCGTACGACCCTTTAGCGTACGGTGGCCCTGTGCACTGATTCAAAAGGAGGAGAGCGTGCCTTTACACCGTCGCACGTCCACGGCCCTTGCCGGCCTGTTGTCCCTGGTCATGCTGCTGCTGGCGGCACCGTCTTTCGCCCAGGAGGCCGGCGCAGAGAGCGATCCCGCCTACGGCACTCTGGCGGATCTGATCGAAGACGAGTCCTCGCGTAACGCTCTGATTGAGGAGTTGCGGGCCCTGCAGGCCGCTCGCGCCAGCGTTGCAGAGGAAGGCGCGGTCCCGGCGGAACAGATCGCCGCGGAGTCCCCCAGCGATCAAAAGCCCGAAGAGGTGTCGTTCGCCCGTCGTATGGCGGCCACCACGGGTAATCTGGCCGCCAACATGGGCGACCAGTTCGCCGCCCTTGGCGCCGCGGTGGGTGGCCTGATGGGCGCCGGCCAGGCGCGCGCCGACGAAGCCGTGGCCGGCGAGGTGGACCTGCAGGAAGTGGGCGCCGCAGCGGTGAATCTGGGCATTCTGGTCATCACCACGTTCGTGGTGTTCTTTGTATTGCGCGCCATCGCGTCGCCGGCTTTCCGGGCCTTCAGTGCCTGGGCCCAGCGTGGCTCGGAAAAGTTCGCCATGCTGCGGACCATCGCCGCGGTGGCGGTCGCCGCCCTGGTTGACGTGATCGTAGTGGGGCTGGCCTATGTGGCCGGCGGCTTTGTGTCTTCCTTGTTGGTGAACGAAGTCAACGCCGACGCCACCCGCCTGGCCCTGTTCCTGAACGCCTTCCTGGTGGTGGAACTGGTTAAGGCCGCGCTGCGGATGATGTTCTCCTCCGGCTACGAAGGCCTGCGCTTGCTACCAGTGGGCGCCGGCCAGGCCCGCTACGCGAATCGCTTCCTGGCCAACCTGGCGGGCTTTATCGGGTACGGCATGCTGGTGCTGGTGCCGATTCTGAACTTCCATATGTCCACTGTACTGGGCACCGCCGTGGGCACTCTGGTCATGCTGTTGGCGCTGCTCTACGCGGTGGTGGTGATCCTCAAGAAGCGCACCATGCTTCGCGACCGCCTGCTCGACAAGGCCGACCAGACCAGCGGTCCCGGGCGCTTGGCCCTGGGCGTGAGCGCCCGTCTTTGGCACCTGGCGGCGCTCGCCTATGCGCTGATGGTGTTCGCGGTCACGGTGATCAACCCGGAAACGGCGCTTCCCTATGTCGCCATGGCGACCCTGGAAACACTGATTTACGTCGGCGTCGGCTTGCTGGCTTCGGTGGTACTGACGCAGCTGATCGGCAAGGAAATCCAGCTTTCCGACCGGGTCAACGAAAAGCTGCCGCGCCTGCAGCCCCGGGTGAATACCTACGTGCCCACCGGCCTTAAAATGATCCGTGCTTTGATCCTGGCGCTGGTGGTGATTCTGTCCCTGGACGCTTGGGAGGTGTACGACCTGGCGGCCTGGTACGCCACCGCCGCCGGTGCGCAAACCGTCGGCGTGGTGCTGCATATTCTGGTGATCCTGGCCGTCGCCGCGGCGGTCTGGATCGGTATCGCCAGCCTGTTGGAGCACAAGCTCACCCCGGCCGAGAACGCCGACGCCGCCACCGTGGCCCGTGCCAACACCCTGATGGGCCTGTTTCACACCACCCTGGCGGTCGCCATCATCATCATGACGCTGATGATCGTGCTGGCGGAAATCGGCATTAATATCGGCCCGCTGATCGCCGGCGCCGGTGTGCTGGGTCTGGCTATCGGTTTCGGTGCCCAGAAGCTGGTCCAGGACGTGATTACCGGGGTCTTCATTCAGCTCGAGAACGCCATGAACACCGGCGACTTCGTCACCGCCGGCAGCAATTCCGGCACCGTGGAGCGGGTTGGTATTCGTTCGGTGGCGTTGCGCGATCTGTACGGCACCTATCACATCGTGCCGTTTTCCTCGGTGGATGCGGTGTCCAACTTCACCCGCGAATACGGCAACCATGTGGGCGAATACGGCATTGGCTACCGCGAGAGCATCGACGATGCCATCGTTCAGCTGGAAGCCGCCTTCGAGGAGCTCAAGGAAGGCGCGCACAAGGACAACATTCTGGCGCCGATGACGGTAGCTGGCGTGACCGCCCTGGCGGACAGCTCGGTGAATATCCGCGTGGTGATCAAAACCACCCCGGGCAACCAGTGGGCGGTGGGTCGCGCCTACAACCGGCTGGTCAAGATCTACTTCGACAAGGCTGGCATCGAGATTCCGTTCCCGCACACCACGCTGTACTTCGGCGAGGACCGGGACGGCAAGGCGCCGCCGGCCAACGTGCGCATGCTCGGCGACGAGCGTGTGGTGGATACTCAGCCGGGCGGCGCGTCCTCCGAGCGCTCCGAGTAACCCGCTCCTGTGCGAGCGGGCTGTGGGAGCGGGCCCTGCCCGCGAAAGGGTGGCTTTAGCCACCCGGCGGGATACCAGAGAGGTTGCTGTTCCGATGTCCGGTGCTCCGTATCCGAGACACGGTGCAATGGTGGTGCCTTCCGGGATCGCTCAAGCCCCGCAAGCGGGCCCGGCCACCCATCACAGATGGGCGGCGTTCGGCGGCGCGCGAAGCAGTGCTT